>NPID01003254.1_pt1 | contig 20523 bp, 12 predicted proteins | sample 8637491 | NCBI WGS metagenome assembly NPID01 (sample SAMN07420843, study PRJNA396082) | bioreactor metagenome | isolation source: sample BA6 brine-fed electro-methanogenic bioreactor BA | place: Japan: Kochi | collected 2016-06-14 | reverse complement strand
TCGCCCCAGGAAGCCGAGAGACTTCTCAGCCCTCTTCATCGAAGAGATCTGAAACTCGATCTCTTTACCATCTTCGTCCTTCACAGTCGGCAACTTTGAAGAATCTTCAAGAACGTTGGCCGGGAGGTCAACATCCAGTTCAACAGTATTGCTTATGTATGGGGAAGGGTTGAATAGAACGAAAGAGCTATTCCCTCTATCCCCAGTTACCGAGCAAAGTCTCGCCATGGAGTCTTGAACGACGTTTTGGGTTATCTCTACTGATTGCGAAAATCTGTGAGACACATCTCGGTGAACCTTATCGACGCTGCATCCACCGATACTGTCGTGTGCCAGGTTTTGAAGAACTAGCTTCCACGCCTTAGTCAGAAAACTCCTGGGGTACTTCCGGCCGGCCAACCAGGCAAACGATGCCAGGGGCTCTGCGTAACTTTCCAGGAGATTCAGAGCTTCGAAGTTTTCACGCTTGTTGTCACACCTTGAAGAGAGAACGTTTGGAAGAATGAAGTTGAAGTAACCCCTCTTCGATGTATTAACACTTCTAAGCTCTCCGTGGAGAATTGGTATTTTCTGAGAAATAGGAATCTTTTTCTCCAGTTCTCTGGATAGATCGTTGAAAAGCGCCTGTCGGCAGGAAAAGGAACTGTCTTTGTTTCCAGTGTATTCAATGAGTGTCAGGATTTTTTCATCGGGCTCCATGTGATCGCAGCCGTCCATCAAAACGACTATCCCTGTGGCCGAGTTCTTTATGAATTCGTCAGCTGAGTTCACAAAGAAGGCGGGATCTACGGGCGCTCCTTCAGGTGTGAAAGCCATGTTGCAGTACCCCTGCCTCTCGGGAAGCCTGTAAGTGTATAGGGAACTTCCATCGGCGCCCTCCCAGATGAATTCCCAAGGCAATTCATCGCCCGATACGCCTCGCCATATAAGAGAAGAGGAGATTCCAAACTGCCTGGCTATCTGAGGAATCTGCGAGTTGTGACCGAAGGTGTCTGGTAGATAGGCCAGCTTCTGAACCTCACCGAATTCCCTGGCCAGCTGCATCCCTAGCAACAGATTTCGAATCAGTGACTCCCCATCGGAAAGGAATTCATCGGCCTGAACATACCACGGTCCGATACCGATTTTCCCTGACTTAACCAACTTCTGCAGTGTTTCACGCATTTCCGGCCTGATTTCCAGATAGTCTTCGAGAACTACGAGCTGTCCGTCAAGGTTGAAGCACTCGTATCCGCTGTCTTTCTGGAGAATTTCTATGAGTCGGTCCATTGCTTTCACCAGTCTGAATCTAAAAGATTCAAATGGTTCATACCACTCTCTATCCCAGTGCGTATGGGACAGCACGAGTACGGTCTTACCGCCCTTCGCCACTGTGCTCACCTCTTCCGTATTCGAAGGCAGTCTCATATAGTCGCAAGATCTTTTCCGGAGAGATTTCCATCTGTATGTTGTGAATAGACGCGAAGACGAAACCCCCTCCGGGCGCCAGGACGTCTATTCTTCTTTTAACATCTTCTTCAACCGCTTCAGCGGTTCCAAACGGCAATACATGCTGAGTGTCGCAGCCGCCTCCCCAGAACACGATATCTTTTCCGAACTCCTGCTTCAGGCGTATGGGGTCCATGTTCTTCGCGTTTGTCTGAACGGGATTGAGAACCTGAACGCCGGCATCTATGAAGTCTCCGATGAAAGGGTAAACCGATCCACAGGAGTGAAGAAAGATGAAGAGTCCGGGTCTTTTGGAATGAATGAAATCGCAGAGATTCTTTAGTCGAGGTTTAAATAGAGTTCTGAATATTCTGGGGGATATCTGCGTGTTCTCCTGTGTGCCGTAATCATCACCAATCTGAATAAGATCAATATCTCCGCCGAATTCAGATAGGTATACGTCAAGTTCAACAAGGTACTTTTCCAGGAGTCTGTCGAGGAAATACTCCACGAGGGGCCGGTCGGTTATCATTTTCTCCATAAACTCCTGATAGCCAAAGTAGCTGTGTCCCGCTTCAAGGAAGTTTCCCCCAAAAGCACCCATGATAGCGCAATCAGTTGCGCTCCTCAACTCTGAGAGCTGATCCTTCAGAAAGGTTACTTCTCTTTCCGAAAGTCCTGCCCTGATTTCATCGTCGATGGCCTTTCTATCTTCAGCCCCGGCCAGTGGGAAGTATTTGCCGTCGAAGAAGAACCCTCCATCCGGCATTGTTGCCACTATCCGACCGTCCCTGATTATCGCCCTGGAACCGTCGGGCATTCGAACAGGGTCGAAGCCGGCAGGCAGAAGGTACCTGCCTCCGTCCCCGAACATATCGTATTCAATCCATTCGTCAATTCTTGTTCCATAACCTCCGTCAAGCCTCTTGAGCTCAACGACGTCAGAATGAACCCTTTCCCTCACCGATTCTTCGACCAGAGCAAGCTGCTGAAATACATCGTAGATTCTGACCGATCTGTCGGTTACGGCTAGACGGTCCTTGAGTTTCCTGTAGGCGATCGCGTGTATTCCCGTCGATCTCATGCCTCCCAGGTCAATAGGGACCCGATCGGCTTCCCTGTGGTTCATGGCTTCGACTATTCTCTCTCTTGAAGTCATATCGATCCCTCCGGTTGTTCAGATATGGAAATAAACCCGAACGGTTCCAATGTATAGCCTTTCCCTTCTCCAGTGAAGATGTGACCACGCTTTCCGGAAACTTCTTTCGCAAAAACCGCCGAATTGTTCGAGGAATCATTTCCAAAAAACAGCTCAACGTTCTCGCTCGCTCGAATTTCCGTTAACCGGGCCGATGTGCTTTTCGCCCCGCTCTTGAAGGCAGAGAGCGGATGCCTGACAATAGAGGAGTATTCACATAACTCAAGAGACCTGCCTGAAAGCCTTACGGCGAAATTCAGCGGCTCGCCGTTCAGGTAGGGACTGGCAAAACGATTCTGCAGGTTCCCGCTGAAAAGCCTAAAATAGAGTCTGCCGCTGTTTGCAAGAAACCGCCTGAATCCCAGTGGAGAAGGCGATTCGAAATCGACGAGGTTCACACCTTCCATACCAATGTTGAACGAGCGGCCGTCGCTACCCTCTATTCTCAAAGCACCGAGGACCGTAAGCGCATCCGTCCCGCTTCCGCTTATAAGCTCTTCAAGACGGGCAATCCTTCCGGGAGAAGAGTAACACACTTCAGGGTCTTCTGCATTGAGGGGTGTCTCGAGAAAGACAAAATCGGAAGGGCCGACGTCGTATACGTAATTGAATCTCACTTTCAAGATTATCTCCCCTCTACCGGCGGGCAGGAGGTAAGTCTTCTTGAAGGGCCTGCAGTACTTGTCGATCGGCTCGAACTCCACCGCCACTCCCCACGAGGATTCAAAGACTCTATGGCCGCATTTCAACGACAGATAATCCTCTATCAATCCGGCCGGCACCTTGCCGGTGTACAGCTCTTCGTGATTAACAGCGTCTACCAGATTGCCGGCGGGATTTACAGGTTGACGCACAATCTTCATTTTTCCTGCTGATGAACCGGGTGACACTATTTCTGTGTTGTCCTTTTTGGAGACAGCAGATACTAGCTCGCCCCTGTCGTTGAAGGAGAGATCAAAGTCCGGTGTCGAGATCTCGAAGTCCCCTTCCGAAAGGGATGTGTCAGGATTTTCTTTCGAAGCTCTCTCGGCCAGAAAGCTTCTGTGTTCGAAGGCAACAAGCTTTCCAGGATCGAAGTACAGATTGCGGTCGTAGAAGAGCGAGGGAACTTCCGTTCCATCCCCCTTAAATAGTCTTAGATCGGGATCATCACACCCCATTACGCAGAAATCATTGCGAGTATGACCGGTCGGGTTGAGGACAGTGATGAACTCGCCGCTACCAAACACCCTTTCTCTAAGAGCCTTCAGCGTATCGTCGGCTCCTCGGGAGGCCTGAAAGACCCACCCGAAACCCTGAGATACGGCCTCAAGAATCTTTTCCGGGTCGTTCGAGAGATAAAGCCCGCCTCCGCCAGAGTGCTCGTCAAATCCACTGAGTTTCTCAAAGTTGCTTTCTATTTCTTCCAGACATTCTCCGTCCGAAATGTAGTTTAACAAAGAGGCCTCGTGCAGTCTTGAAAAAACCTTCGAAGAGAGCGAGTTTTCTCTTGGATAGGCAAGAATGTTCGAAGTCCACCAGCCGTTGAATTCTCCTTCGGCCTCTTCCAGATCGGCGCAGAAAGGCCTGAGCCTGTCGAAGAAGTCGTTGATGGTTGCGGTCGTGATTCTTGGATTGCTCCAGGTAAGGTTCCATTCCTCAATCATTTTTACCGGAGTAAAGACCGGTTCTCTGTTGTCGATAGCCATAGGAATGGCATAGACCGGTGGTCCGTAGTTTCTGCCGTCCAGTTCGGTCAGCTTTGCCAGAATTTCTCTTCTTAGGTTTGCAAGATCTGATTCAAAGAATCTGTACCCTTCTATGTAGGCCCATTTTGGATCGTCAGTAATCCAGACTAGAACCCTTCCGCCTCCGGGAAGTCTCCAAAAGAATGGTGATCTCAGATTCGTAAACTCTTTGAAGGGCGCCACGAAATTGTTAATTGACATAAAGAGGTTTTCGACACCAATGTTGACCAGGAGCTCTAGAAGCCCCGTGCTCATTCCAGGCACATCGCTGAGAAAGGCACTCCTAACTTCAATACCCTCCGCTTTCAAGGATCTCGCCTTCCTCAGTGAATGGAAGAGCTCCTCGAACTCGGTTCTATCTGCGTAATGATGAAGATAGAGAGCTCCGATGCCAAATTCTCCGCTTTTCAGCAGATCGCGGATTTTCTCCCTTTCGCTCGGACTGGATTTCTTGTCGAAGCAGGAAAGAGCCCAGGTCGTTTCTATGTTCCACCTGAACCTCGACTCTTCGGGGAATTCAAGACTTTCACGATAGTAATCGATCGCAGTGGATGAATAACGGGCCTGAAGCTTTTCGACCTCGCTGATGGTTGCTGTATAGCCCAGATCGACGTGAGAAAACATCAGGAGGTTGAATTCGATCCTCCTGGGTGGGTCAAGTTCAATAGTCTTCTCGACTCTTTGGCCGCACGAAGTTACTGTCACCTTAGTTTTGCCGCTCTCGCAGACAAAGAGTTCTGATGTTTCCCCCGGAGGAATCGTTAGGCGTTCGTTCGAGCCGACCTGCGAAAGAAAGACCTCGCATGTTTCTTCCGAGTGATTGTGGATCAATGTCAGCCTCGGGAATGCCTCGGATCTCTTCAGCAAATCGGTAAAAACCAGCTCTGTCCTTATGAAAGCCTCATCAATCTTTACAACTATCATCCTTTTGCACCACCGTTCTATCGCTCAACGAGTTCCGTTTCCAGAAAGACCCTTCTCTGCTCTCCCCGGTCTCCCTGCAATCTATTCAGAAGAATTGTCGCCGCCTGTTTCCCCATTTCATAGGTCTTCTGGGCCACTGTGGTTACTGGAATCTTCAGGAATGAGAGAAACTCGAAATCGTCGAACCCGCCGACGGTGATTTTATTCTCCAGATGCGGATGTTCCAGAAGGTATTTAACCACACCCAGAGTAATATCTCCGGTGCTCCCGATTATCACTTGCGGAGGGTCATCGAGCTTCATCAGTTTTCTGGTGCAGGCATAGCCGTTTTCCATTCTGAGGGTCTTTCCGTTGACGATGTATTTTGAAGGCAGCTTTATTCCGCACTTGAGCACTCCATCCATGAAACCGTCCAGCCTCTCTCTGATGGCCGACGCGTCTTCCTTCTGAGTAATAAAGGCTATCTTCTCCTTTCCCTTGGAGACCAGGTGCTCCACCAGCTTTCTGGAACCGTTGCGGTTGTCACTCACCACAAAATCGAAATGCGAGCGGGGAATGTACCTGTCTATCAGAATCAATGGGACGGAGATGCTGTTGAGGAACCTTATGGACGCCTGATTGAAGACGCCCCCGACATAAAAGAGAATAAGCCCGTCAACCCGCTTTTCCAGCAGAAGCTTGAGTTCTCGCATCTCCTTCGTCGGATCGTTGTCGGAGACGCCCAGGAGTATGTTATAGCCTGCCGGAGAGCACACGCTCTCCAGGCCGTCAAATATATCATGCATGAATGACCTGAGGTTTGGAAGGACCAGACCAATTGTCATAGTTTTCTTCGTTACCAGGCTCTTTGCAGCCTGGTTAGGCAGATAGTTCATGTTTCTTGCTGCGGAGATAATTCTCTCCTTCGTCCTTTTGTTTACTCTCGGATCGTCTCTCAATGCCCTGGAGACAGTGGAGATTGACACGCCTACAAGTTCAGCGATCTCTTTCAAACCGACGCTCATACAATCACCTTTCTTCTCTTGACGTAGCCGTGATTACGAAAGGGGCATTTATGAAGCCGGATGCCCTTTCAAATCCCCCGCCTTCGAATGTGTCTATATAGAACGAAAAGACCTGTACCTTTGGAGTTCCCGGCTCATTTTCACCGAGGAGGGTTATGCCCAGGTCCGAAGTGGCGCTATAGCTGTAATGCCTGAGAAGTTGAAACCTCAGCTTCTCGCCATTATTGAATGAGAAACTCTGACGACTGGCGACCAAGGTCTTCTCCCCCGATCTGTCGAGAATGACAAAGCTCTCGAAGGGTATGAATGGAGGCCTCTCCCCGGCTAGGCCGCTATTCAACTTCGTGAAGGACCTTGCCCCCATGTATTCTATGCCGGTGATGTCTTCAAGCCCTAGAGCCAGAACATAGTTTATCGAATGGTCAGCGTACGGTATCAGCGGCAAACGTTCTTTGTCGATTGCTACCCTTATCTCGACCCCTCCACGGGAATAGACTATGAGCGAAATCTGTGAAAGTGGACCGCGGTCAAAGCCGAGAGTCACAACCTCTCTCAACCCATCAGAAGATCGATTCTGTGAAGATATTTTAGCACCTGAAGGCAGAAAGGTCGTGGGTTCTCCCGTCAAATAAGATTCAAGCCTTAGATCGAATTGCAGACTTTGGCCTTCTCTGGATGTCATTGTGACCTCTATCGAGCCGTCCTCAACTTGCTGGTAGTCAAGAGTGGAGAAGCTCTTAAGACTTTCTTCAATATCCGTTTCTTTTCTGTATCCGGCTAATAGCACTGAATTCACACCCTTCTTCAATGGCAGAAAGAAGAAGTATCCATCTTCACAAGAGTTCCAGCGATCCGTGTATTCTGTATGAAACGGGTACCCTGAGAAGATCATGCCCGAAATTTCCAGCTGCAGGCATTCCCCTTCGCGAATTTCGGACGGTATTTCTACGTAATACTCTCCATCGTGAGGGGCGATAATGTACAGTTTGTCGCCTAAAGATTCTTGACCGGTCATTTTTTCCAGGAGTTTTTCCAGGGCCCCGTAAGCCTCGACGGCGAAGCCCACAACGCTGGCATTCGACGTGATGTTCTTCGCCAACGTCAGCTTACCAGGCCAACCTGCAGTGACGGCCGATGTGTGTTCTCCGTACATAACCAAATTGAGGTCCATCGAGCTTTTCAGCTCTGGGTCCGTTCTCTCGAGTTCTTCATCCAGTTCCCTTGCGAATTCCTGTACGCGGCGTACCTGTCCGGCTGAAAAAGGTCCTCCGCTCTTGACAACCTCCCACCAGCCCGACCAATCGCCGCTGTAGGTTTCCAGAGTTTTTCCGTACTTCTCTTCCATAACATTCATGAACTGCGAAGGAGTGGAGATTAACAGCTCTGTTTCCGGATCATCCCAAGCTTTATAGAGATCGAGATATGCGACGGCACCGGGGAAGTACCCGGCATTGTCAAATGCGATCATTATCGCCGCTTCTGAATACGGGTATCCCGTTTCTTCAAGATTGTTCAGATAATTCCGGAGCACTGACATATTCTTGAGCAGATAGCCCTCCGCGTAGCTGTCCTTGCTGATCCAGCAGAGAATGCGATTTCCTAGCGGACCCTGCCAATAGAACAGGTTGTGACTGCCTTCAAGACCGAGAGCCGATCCATAGGCATCGTTTATCCCGCTCATGAAGTACATTACCCCTTTCTCTGCTAGAACGTCGGGAAGATCTGCCGAGAAACCGGGGACATCGTTCATGAGGCAGGTGGCGATTTCGAAGCCGCTTTCACGGGCGAAATCGAGAGCCCTTTCCATGCTTTTCGAGAGTACATAATCATTTGTAAATCCTGTATGCATCGAGCCATATGCCGACCCGAACTCTATCCTTCCCTCCCTTGCATAATGCCGGTAAAGGTCGACCAGATAGGGTTCAGGGTTCGATTTCAGCCAGCAGTCGAACTGCCAGAAGGTCTCTACGGTGAACTTGAAATCCGAAAAACTCTCCATGAAATCGGGAAGATCGTTGTACATTTCCGCATAGAATTGGGCGACCTCCAGCTGCGTTCCCGTGAAGCCGATATCCTGGTGGCTGAAGGGAATTAGATACACCTTTTCTATTTTGGCTTGCGCAGTCACTGCAAGAAATAAAACAGTCAAGAGCAGGACGGTTCTTTTCATCGTTACGATCTCCCAACCTTCATCTTATCCCGGCTCTCAGAGTGAAACCGCGCATCATCTTCTCCTGTGCGGTGAAGTATAGAATAATGAGCGGGAGGGCAGTGAGCGTAGAAGCGGCCATCAACAGATTCCAGTTAGTTGAATACTGCTGCTGGAAACCACGCAATCCAATTGCCAGCGTCCACATCGACGGATCGTGAAGATAAATCAGTGGGCCGAAGAAATCGTTCCATGTGAAAACTACGGTAAACAGTGCCACAGTGAAGAGAGCCGGTTTCGAAAGAGGAAGCACTATCCTTGTGAAGATTCGCAACTCAGACGCTCCGTCAATCCTGGCCGACTCCATAAGCTCGTCGGGAATCGAGATGAAAAACTGCCTCAGGAGGAAGATGTTGAAGGCACCTCCTCCACAGAAGGCCGGTACGATCAGGGGCAGATAGGTATTAATCCATCCGAGCTGGGTGAAAAGAATATACACGGGAATTATCAGGACTTGCCCGGGGATGAACATGGTAGCGATAGTGATGTAGAAGAGCAGGTTTCTGCCCCTCCACTGCAGCTTTGAAAAGCTGTAGGCCACCAAGGAGGCAGTGACAGTGTTTCCCAGAACGTTCATCACGGTCAGAAAGACAGTATTGAAGAAGTATCTGAAAAAGGGGAAACTTTCAATTGCCTTGCCATAGTTCCCCCACTGCGGCGGGCGTGGGAACCACTGCATCGGTATCGACATTATCTGAGAATCCGGCTTCAGCGAGGTGGAAACCATCCAGAAAAGCGGAATCAGATAAACCACGCTGAAAAAGGCGAGTACCCCGTATATAGTGACAGATCTTATTGATTTCGCTCTATTCAGGCTTCTCATAATCAATCACCCTCAGTAATCCATCCATCTTCTGGATATTCTGAAGAGAAGGATCGTCATAGGGACGAGTATCATGAACATCACCCAGGACATCGCCGAAGCGTAGCCCATCCTGACATCTTTGAAGGCGAGAAGATAAATCTTCAGATTCACGAAAGTCGTTGATTCCAGGGGACCGCCGGCAGTCATTATGTAGGATTCTGCGAATACCTGGGAGGCAGCTATGAGCCCAGTCACGACGTTAAAGAAGATCACGGGCATGATCATGGGAACTGTGATACGCCAGAACATCTGCAGCCTGTTGGCCCCATCCAGTTCGGCGGCTTCGTAAAGATACTCGGGAACATCCTGGAGACCGGCCAGAAAGATGACTATAATGCCCCCTATGCCCCATATACTCATGAGAATCAACGCGGGTTTCGACCATTGTGGAGAGTTCAACCAGAGAGGACCTTTGATCCCTATGAATCCTAGCATCTGGTTTATCAGGCCGCTTCTGGGATTGAACATCATCATCCAGAGAAACATTACCGGAATCGATGGAAGAACTACTGGAAGGAAATAAATGGTTCTGAATATGCGCATTCCCTTCAATGCACTACTCAGGAGCAGGGCGAAGATCAGACCTATGAAAACTTTGAGAAAGACGGAACCAAACATGTAGTAGAAGGTATTACCCAGCGCCTTCCAGAAACCTGGATCGAGTGTGAAGAGAATCTTGTAATTCGTCAATCCAATCCATCGTGGAGCGTTTATCATGTCATAGCTGGTGAAGCTGAGAAAGAGAGTTGCCAGTATCGGAGCAAGAATGAATGTTGACAACCCTATCAACCAGGGCGCCGCGAAGAGATAACCGGCCAGATTCTTTCTTCTGAAATACTTGCTCCGTCTTCTTTTCATGTTTTCAGGCTCTCCCTTCGGAAGAAATTGAAGGTAGCTGGACACGAGAAGACAGTTTCGGTCCGGCTACCTTCAGCATGCTCAGTGAGTCATCTTGTACTTCTGAATTTCAGCTTCAATCAGTTTCTGCGCATCGTTTAGAGCCCGCTCGGGTGTCTTTCGTCCGTAGATGGCCTCTTCGGTCGCAACCTGCAGAGTCTCATACCAGAGTGGCGCCTCGAGAACGAAGGGTCTGAATTTCGTGAATTCGAGGGCCTCGACCTGCATCTTCCACTCCGGATTCTCAAGAAGGTCGGATTTGTAGGCGGCTCTTTTGTTGCCTATAAGAGAGGAAATGCTGTCAGCCAGCTTCAGCTGCACCTCATCGCTCAGCAGGTAAAGCGCGAACTCCACCGCTTCGACCCTGTTCTTCGTCCTTGACGAGAGCTCTAAAGAGAAGCCGTTGGACCAGGTTGCTTTCTGAACGGGATATGGTATATGAACGATGCCGTAATCAAGATCCGGCGCGTAGGTTGCCAGATCGGCTATGAAATTGCCAACCTGGATTCCCATTCCCACCTTGCCGGCGATGAAGGCATCCGCCGCTCCCCAGCCGAAGTTTGCACCGAATGCAAGAAGCTTCTCCAGACCCATCTTATCGATAAGTGCGACCCACTCTTCAAGAGCCTGAATGATTCCAGGGGTGTTGACAACTACATCGCCGTTTTCATTGATAAAACTCTCTCCCTTACCCCAGACGTACATCCAGAAGTAAGACTGCCCGTAGAGTGGATTGAACCCGATGACATCGTAATCGCCATTCTTGTCGACAACGTTGAGTTTCTCGGCATATGATAGGAGTTCTTCCCATGTTGTAGGCGGTTTTTCGGGATCGAGTCCCGCCTGTCTAAAGAGATCTTTGTTGTAGAAAAGCAGTCTTACATCTGTCTCGAGTGGAAGCGCGTAGATCCCGCCTTCATAAGAACACATCTGCAGAGGGCCTTCGAAGAACACTTCGTCGGGGTCGAAACCGGCTGCCACCAAAAAGGGCCTTAAGTCAAGCAAAATGCCCGTAGAGGCTCTCATCCCGACATTTCCCAGATCGTGAAGGAATACGTCCGGTTCCTGTTTGGCAGCCATCGCTACCCTGATTTTGTCCCAGTAGTCCCAGAAGGATATTGCGAGATCTTCGACCTCAATCATTCCTTTGTGAGTTTCATTAAACTCGGCGATGATCTCATCCATGACATCCTTTGATGGACCGGAAAGATACATGTGCCAGAACTTCACCTTAGTGGGCGCTCCAAAAGCCAGTGTTACCAGTAGCGCGCTCATAAAGACAATCAGAAATGCTTTCTTCACCTTAATCCCTCCCCGGAATAGGTTCGGTACCCATGTTGCCCGACAAACTCTATCATTTCGAGACTTTCATATTCGAATCCAGAAATCTGCCCTCTCGGTGATTTCTGGTAAAATAATCGCGATTAACTGAGAATATTGCAAACGTTTGCAATTTTCCTAGCTTATCGTTATTTATTCTAGACATGACTTCTGTTGTATAGTATAGGCGTATACATTTTTTTATGGAGTTTCTTTTCACTAATATATGCAATGGTTTGTAAAGAAGCTTGTCCTGAAGGAGGTATCTATGGAGGATAGCCGTCTTGTCTTCTATTACAGCCACGAAAGTTGTCCGGCGAGGGCTGCCGCTCTTCCTGTGATTGCCTGGTTATGCAGGGAAAGAAAGATCGACTTCGACGGTTACTTTTCGGTGCGACCGAGTCTTGCCGGGATCGGGGACTACTTGCCATTTGCCGGTAACAGACATGAAGAGCAGCTTTACTTTCTGACCAATTTCTATGAAAAAGTCCTGTACATCTCTATGAGCGAGGGCGAACAAGTGCCATTCGAGAGGTTTTTTAATGCAAGAGGATTCCCCGCTATAAGACACAGGTCCTCGGAACTTGTAGAGCTATATAGTGAGCTTTTCGAGCGCTTTGGAGAGATCTTTCCAAACGATGCGGTTGTCTACCCCTCGAGAGATATAGACTTTCCTCTGGAGGCAGTAGATCTTGGTTCTTTCAAGATCCCCGGCCGTTCAAGGATAGACACTTTCTTTTATCCTGAGATCTTCTACCGAAAGGCTCTAGGAATACACCTGGAAGCGCACGATCGCCAGTTTGAGAAGCTTCGCGAACTGGGAGTGAAGAAACTCTATCTTGCCTGCTGCGGAGAGTCTGCTACAGAGAGGTTTGAGCGGCTGGGATTCGAAGTCGAAACGATCGAAGAACTGAATGACGGAGAGACGCTTCTCAGCCTGACCGGCAGAATCGCCCGGCGCTGGATAGATAAGGGAAAGGGGATTGCCCTGGGCAATGATCCTATCACTCTCCGCTGGACAGCTAAGTATCTGCGAGAGGATATACTTCCCGTTGCCGCCCTAAAGAGCCTGCCAGACAGTGTGCCGGTAATCGCGGAATTGGCCGGAAAGACAGGGAACAACGTTGTCTGGGGAAGCCAGGTTTATGACGACGTGGTGATTTCCGAGCTGTCGAAGAAGGGGATCGTGCTGGTCCTGGCCCACGATGTTGAAATAGGAATGACCATAAGGGATAAGGTGAAGCTCCCGTCACTGTGGTTGAAAGAGGCGAAGGCGCCCTGGAAGGATGAGGTATCCGATGACTACCTGAAGCAGAAAATCAAGGATGGATGTCTTCCGATATCCTTTGTCAACTACGCTGCAGATCTCGGTCATCTTCCGGTTCTTCCACGTTATCTCGATCTTCATTCCATGGAGGGTATAAAGGATGGCATAGCCTTTCCGTCCAACTGGTGGGAATTTGCCGGTGAAACGCTTGAGCAGTTTTTCATTCCTCGCGATATGGGAGGGATCTTTCCCTCCGGCGAGATCCTTCTGAGCAGTGCAGGCCTGGGCGTAGCGACAGAAGCAAAGGGCTATCTTCCGCGCGAGACTTACAGAGATTCCCTCTTGAAGGCCAGGAAGTCAATCGCCATGCACTGCGGTGAAGGAAATGTACCTGTGGGACACTACTCCTTTCAGGATGCCTGTCCGGGCTACAGGCACGGGAGCGCTGAGCCAGATTACACAGTTCTGGAGGAAGTGGGTTTTGAATACGCGATAAGCTATAAAGAGGAAGGGAAATTGCCCCAGGTGCTGTACGACAACGGTCGGCTGATAGTGTTGAATCAGCAGACAGAACACTGGAGCTTTGACCCGATGAACGATGTGAAGAAGTGGGAAAAGAGATTCAGCGGGGTCTATTCAGGTGTTTGGGCAATAATCGGTCTCGACTCGCCCTTCTGGGGAATGACGCCGTGTTATTTCGGAGAAGCCTCCAAAGGCCTGGATCTGACTATTCTTGAAAGGACAATGAAGTACGTGATTTCCGGAGGTGAGACCGGGCGCCTTTTCCTTCTGAAACCGCATGAATTAGTAAGATACGTCAGGCTCTTAAGAAAAGATACCCGAACGGAGTGCAACGAGTGAAACCTCCAAGAGAATTCGCAGAAGCGGTGAATGTCTCCAAAGGGCCACACATAGTTACAGTCCAGGGGATAGATAGTATAGTACGGTCATTAGTCGAAAGGCGGAGAAAGCCGTCGGCCAGATCCAAAGTGGTAGCGGTCGACGGATTTGCCGGTATCGATTGGGAACGTCTCAGAAAAGAGGTTGAAGAGTCTGCCTGTCGAAACTCCCTTTCAGTTAAAATCTATGATTTCGACATTTGCAGAAGAGCGGACGAAAGGATAGACAGTCTATTAGAACGGTATCTAGACAATGATAAGGTCTTCGGAAAGGTCTTCAGGCGGAGCATAGACAGTTTCTTTTCGAAGGAGAGGATCGCCAGCTTCAGGGAGCATATAATGCTGGAAAAAGAGTCTAGACAAGACGATCTGATTCTTGTAATAGGTTGGGGATGCGCTATACAGGATATAAGGAATGAGTACGATTGTATCGTGTATTTCGATCTTACGAGAGAAGAGGCCCTGAAGCGCTTCAAGAAAACCGGTGCAACTTTCGGGACTCAGAGCATAGGCCCCAAAAGACTGTACTACGTTGATTTTCCCGTTTCCGAGAAACACAGAAATGAGCTTCTCGAGACACTGAATTTATATGTTGATGCTAATTGCGAAGATAGCCCGACTATGCTGGCCACTGAAGACCTAAGAAGAATTGCCCTTGAGGTCGCCTCGAAACCCTTCAGACTCAAACCGATATACGAGCCCGGTCCGTGGGGAGGACAATGGTTGAAGAAGGTTCGTCACCTGCCGCAGGATTGGCCTAACTGCGCCTGGAGTTACGAGGTCATAGCGCCTGAGATGTCGCTTCTGATAAAGAATCACGAGACCATGCTCGAACTCCCCTGGAGACTGTTCTTCCATCTCACCCACGAAAGCGTAATGGGCACATCCGACAGGAAACTGTTCGGCGGCGAGTTCCCGATCAGATTCGACTACCTGGACACGTTGGACGGCGGAGATCTTTCGATTCAAGTCCATCCTCCAACCGACTACATAAGGAGAAATTTCAACGAGAGGTACCACCAGGGGGAGATGTACTACATTGTCGACTGCAAGCCCGGCAAAAGGGTAAACCTCGGCCTGCAAGAAGGGGCAAGCCTCGACGAGTTCAGGAAGGCGGCAGAGATGGCCGAAAGGGAAGGCATCCCTTTCGACTACACCAAATTCGTGAACGGCGTTGCGGTACAAAAGCACGATATCTTAATGATCCCGCCTGGAACTGTCCACGGTTCCGGGGAAGGGCTTGTAGTTCTGGAGATCAGTTCAACCACTTACAGGTACACCTTCAAAATATACGACCATCTAAGGCCGGACCTCAGCGGCGTCATGAGGCCGATTCACATAGATCATGCCTTCAGAGTGATCAAACAACATAGACGGAGTGCCTGGGTTGAAAAAAACCTAGTACCAAAACCCGTCCTGAAGACCTGCGGAAAGGGCTGGCAAGAGTATCTGATCGCGTCGGGAAAGTCTTTCTTTCACCAGGTCTTCAGAGTCGAGATAGAGACTGAAGCATCATTCGAGCTTGAAGGCAGATTCCACATACTGACTCTCGTTGAAGGTGAGAGTGTGAAGCTTGTCTCGAACGGGAACGAGTTCGTGTTGAATTACTCCGAGACGGTCATTGTACCTGCAAGTACGGGACGCTACACGATGAGAGCCGGAGGCGAGGGGAAATGCATGGTTGTGAAGGCGCTGCTGAAGTGAAGACCGGCGTGATTATCGCTCTGGACGTTGGCGGTACAACCGTAAAGTCGGCTCTATGCAACGATTCAGGCGATTTGCTGACTGGAATAAGCACGACTCCCATTGATTCGAAGGCCTCAAAGGCCGCGATACTTGAGAGTTTCAACGAGATCGTGACGACACTGTCCAGAGCTGCAGCCAAGGCGGGACTTAGGGTATCGGGTCTTGCACTTGCCTTTCCAGGACCTTTCGATTACGAAAGAGGCATATGTCTCATAGAAGGAGTTGAAAAGTACGAAGCGCTTTACGGCATGAATCTGAAGAGCTTTTTTCGAAGTGAAGTACTGGCGGATGGGTCGATACCGATCCTCTTCGATGCCGACTCCTGGGCCTTCGCCAGGGGCCAGTATCACAAAGGCGCCGCGAGAGGCACCAAAAGATTCATAGGCCTGACAATCGGAACTGGACTGGGCTCGGCTTTCATGGAAAGGGGGAGTATAGTAGAGAATGAAAGGGGAATTCCTCCCTACGGCTGGATAGGAAACCTTCCCTGCGGGAAAGGGATTCTGGATGATAGAGTCTCTCGAAGGGGTATCCTTGCCAGATACGGAGAACTCACCGGAGGGACCCATGGCTGCCTTGACGTAGAGGATCTCTTCAATCTAGCCGAGAGTGGTGACGGAAACTGTATCGAGGTCTTCCGCGAAACCGGGATCCTTCTAGCAACGGCGCTCGCTCCTTTCATCGAAGCCTTTCATCCCGACTGTATTGTTATGGGAGGGAAGATCTCAGGAGCGTTCAAGTACATGGTCCCAGGGCTCAGCAGAAGACTGGAAGAACTCTTAGGGAAAGGGAATTTGCCCGAAATATTGAAAGCCATCGGCGCAGACAGCTGTACCCTCTCAGGAGTGGCGTTATACCTGGCAGAGAGATACTTGAAAGGGGGAAGAACATGCTAGCGGGTTGTTATATTGATCACGGACCTCGAGATTGGCAGATCATCCAGCAAGAGAACGGCAGAGCATCTATCGATCTTCGTGGGACTTATATACTCTCGAAGGACTTACAGGAGACACAAAGTGTCTTTGTGAGGGTGGTCCGTGAAGACAGCTCCGAGACGGTGCTACCTTGGCTTGAAGCGAAGACGCTCGAAGGAGAAAGATGGGAAATATGCCTTGACATTCCCTCAGGAGGGCTCTACAGGATAGAGACTTGTCTGAAGCCTGAAAGCTTCGGGATAGAGTACGCATTCCGGGGAGACATGATACAGCACATAGGCGTAGGCGAACTCTTCGCAATCACCGGTCAGAGCAATTCTGCAGGATACGGGAAAGATCCCATTTATGATCCACCGGAAATAGGAGTCCACATACTTAAGAACAACGGAACATGGGATCTGGCTGCCCATCCACTGAACGATTCCACCCGATCCATCCACCCTGTCAACATCGAATCGATCAACCCCGGCCATTCGCCGTACTTAAGCTTTGCAAGATATCTGAAAAGAGCGTTGAACATGCCTGTTGGATTGATTCAAGCCTCTCTCGGAGGCTCGAGCCTGAGCCAGTGGAACCCGGGCGAAAGCGGAGAACTTTACCGGAATCTGCTGGAAGTTGTTGCGGACTGCGGGGGCAAAATCAGAGGTCTTCTCTGGTACCAGGGCTGTTCCGATACTGCAGCGCCCCTCTTCAAGACTTACGGTGAAAGGTTCTCAAATTTCGTGAGAGCCTTACGAAAAGACTTGGGCTCGCCGGATCTGCCCGTCTTTACGGTACAGCTTAACCGCTTTGTTGCAGATCCAGAGCCCTGGGGAATGAACGATGAAGGGTGGGCCGTAGTTAGAGAAGCTCAGAGACGAGCAGCTCGAGAGCTTCCGGGAGTCTACGTCGTTCCTTCGATCGATATCCCGCTTTCAGACAACATCCACAACAGCTCATACGGAAACGTGATGCTTGGAGAGAGGCTGGCCAAGAGTGTTCTTAAGCACCTGTTCGGAAAGAAAATCCAGGCAGATGCACCGGACATAGCTCGCGCATCGGCATCGGGTGACGGAACCGTACGTCTGGTCTTTGACAACGTAAGTTCCAGGCTCTATGCCTTCGATCTCAAGCCCGAAGACCTGCCGATCTTGATTTCTGACGAGTCGGGAAATATCCAGGTAGAATCTTACTCCATCGAGGGCAATGTCATAACTCTAAGACTCTCGAGAGAGCCAGGAGCTCACGCGCTCGTTCACTGTCAGCATGAAACAAATCCACGGCCTCTTCCGATCATAGATGCTGTCAGCCATCTCCCTGTCCTCCCGTTCTACAGTTTCCAAATTACCAGAGAGTGACTCCTTTCTTGGAAGGAAAGCAAGAGAACAAGAGTACAAGTGATAAAGGGTATCTTCATTGAGCCAGACACAGAAAATCCATTCTTGCTTCCTTCTCCTTTTCAGTAGACGGGCAACGGCTAACGAGCTTATCTCCGGTTTTTCCTACCACCAGCCCGCTACCACCAACCTCGGTTCTATTTCAACAAAACCGTTTTCATGGTGAAAGAATCAAGAATCACTATGGTGACATCAAACTCTTCGTTGCCGAATTCACTCTCAACGAATGGACTCTGCAGCGTGATCTCAAGCAGCTGAGTGTCGATAGGCTTTTCGGCCGGTAAGAAGTCGACGGAATTTTGAACCACGAGTCTCAACGGATCCTGGTTTGCAAAGAAGTAATCGATAAAGTCCTGTCGCTCCTCTTCCGTGATCCCGTAAGTGTAGGTCGCAATCTGTCCTGCTGAGGTGTCCACAGGAACCCAACCGTAATTTGGCAGGTAGAACTCGGCCCAAAAATGCGAACCGAGCTGTCCGGAGAAAACCTGAAAGCCTCCCGGCGCCCTTGCCGGTATTCCTATGGATCTACAGAGAGCTGAGAAGATCATCGACTGAGTGCCGCAATCACCATAACCGTGTTCGAAAGAGTAGAGGCTTTCCGGAATCCCAGCCGCCTCTATTGAAACGTGAGCCATAAAAGTGTATTTGATGTTTTCGACTACGTAGTAGTATAGCTTTTTCGCCTGGAGGTAAGGATTGGTCTCATCTCCAACAACGCTTCTGGCAAGCTGCTCAAACCTTTCATCGAAGTAGATGCTTCCTTCTGACTTCGTGTAGTCCTTGTAAAGCGAGCTTTCTTTGTCGTATTCGCCTACCTGATCTGGATCTATATCGAACTGCTGCTGATAGTGTGTGAAAGTATATTCCACGGAGATATCCAGATCTTCATCGAGATTCGAAAGATCGAATTCGAAGAGGACATAAGCTATATCGCCGGAGGTTCTGGGAAGACCGACCACCGCTTCCTTTGGTCTTACCTCAAGCACAGAAATGTTCTCTTGAGCGGCCGTCTGCAGAGGAAGGGGGAACCAGATTCTCAACGAACCCTCATCCGGCAGCAGAGATCTTTCAGTATGCACTTTGTACTCCACAAGGTAATCCTTCGGGTTGAAATACGGGCTGTGAGCTGGCTTGAAGGTGGCAAAAGGTGTCTGCCTCGGTCCGTATTCTTCCAAAAGGTATCTAACCAGCAAGACATTGCCTGCCGACCACTCTGGCACCCTGTTGACCAGTTCCGGGTCCCTGGTGAAGAGGTTGTGCTCCAAGTCGCAGTAGTACATCTCTACACCGTCTACAAGGGCTCTCTGTATGTCTCTTTCAACGATGAATTCCCTCACTTGTTCATCATTCTTGAGCTGCGGATAATGTTTCATGATTATCTCTTTAGCCTCTTCGAATGTCAGCGAGAATTCCAAGGTGCTTTTCAGTTCGTTCTGTCTTCTCAAATACTCGTCGGACCGCTGAAAGAAATTACCGAAAGCAACCGTAGAAACAAGAACGATCACAAGAACCAGTTTCAATTTCATATTTTATCCCCCTTTTCTGTTCCCTGATTTGACACAACAAAGCAAGTATATAATGATTGACTTCCAGAATTTAAACAATGAATGTAGTCTTTTGATGAATATCTTTGCCTTGTGATCTCAGAGAGGAGTAAATTACAGATCGGAGCACTCTAACATTAGAGGCTAAACAGTCAATCCCTCTTCTGGATTTTTATTTGACCAAATATTGTATTTCCCTTGCAGAAAATCTGTTTCAGGCACAATTGAAATACATAGAATGGACAAACAACAATACATACAGTCAGTGCCGGCGATCCGGGATAGAATGCAATCTCCTTTGTGGCTTATTCACCCCGAGTTCGCTCAATACGTTTATAACCCTCATAAATAGGGCTTATCAGTGCACCGTAGTGACAACATTCCGTCTTTCATCTTCGTTTTTCGCTATATTGGCTCATTTCAGAACCTAAACTGACAAACCTCTCGCCAGTCGTGGGGAGTACGCGAACGACTTGACCCCCAAAACGGGTCTGTCCCTTTCGAAAAGAAACTGATCGGAAACCTAGAAAAGAAGGGAGACATGAAGATTATCGATCGTTAGTATACTCTAAAGGATAATACTGTAAAGTATAATAAGCAGGTGATACATGCCTTCCCGTTGGCCTACTATCAGGCACTTGCTTGTCCAATTCCCCTGGGGGGCTGAATACGATCTCTAGCGCTCAAGAGATCGGAAGCGTGAGGATAGAGGTTTGAAGATCAAAATCATTCCGATGACGGCTATAGGTTATTCCGAAAGCGCTACAATCAGGCATCTGAAATTGTTTCAGGATCTCGCTCTTGGCTTTTGATCTTGGCCAAGAACGAAGAAGAGATCCTCGCTCTGGAACGAAGAACAGGTTTCCTTGCTTCTCTCTTCGACTCTTCCATTAAGTTGCATAAAGTTCCCGAGTTCTACATCACATAGATAAGCAAAACGCATGAGTTTATTACCCTGAAAGGCTTATAGAACTTGTGAAGATTGTGAGTATGTTACTAGGCTTTAGCTGTATTTCGAAGTAGGTCGGAGGTGCTTTAACCTTAAGCTTGGAAAGGATTTTACGCTGTTTGCCTGTCAGTTCTGTGGTCTTGTAGACTTCATTTTTATTCACAGAAAAATGGCCGAGTTGTATTCTCTCCAGTTCGTTTCTCGGCTTGTTCAAGGTAATCCCTGTCCTTTTCTC
>NPID01001620.1_pt1 | contig 20593 bp, 22 predicted proteins | sample 8637491 | NCBI WGS metagenome assembly NPID01 (sample SAMN07420843, study PRJNA396082) | bioreactor metagenome | isolation source: sample BA6 brine-fed electro-methanogenic bioreactor BA | place: Japan: Kochi | collected 2016-06-14 | reverse complement strand
CTCAACTTGATAGATTTATGTTCAATCTTTGGCTTGATTATCCAAGCTTTACTGAAGAAGTAGAAATTATTAAATCAACAACTTCAGAATACCAGCCTGAACTTAATAAAGTAATTTCAACCGATGAGATTATTGAATTCCAATCTCTTATAAGAAGAGTTCCGGTTGCCGATAATGTAATAGAATATGCTGTTAAAGTTGTTCAGAATTCAAGATCAGCAGAATTTAAGGATGTAATTTCCTGGGGTGCTGGTCCCCGTGCATCTCAATATTTAATTCTTGCCGCAAAAACAAAATCCGTTTTAGAAGGAAGATTTACACCAAGTATTGATGATGTAAAATATTCATTGGTTCCGGTTTTAAGGCATAGAATTATACCAAGTTTTAACGCAGAAGCAGAAGGAATTAATTCAGTAGAAATAATAAAGAGAATTTCAGAAAAAATATGAATCAAATATTATTGAAGATAAAAATTACACTTCTAGTTTTATTATCACTTATAATTATTAGTTGTGATGATTCACTAGAAAATGAAAATAATGATTTAGTTGAAAATATTGATACCGTTTCGGTTAATATAAATGAGTTTGGAATTGTTGTTGATAGTCTTAATGAATACAGCGATGTAATTAAGAAGAACCAAACCTTAGCCGATATTCTTCTTCCTTTTAATGTTGATTATAACACAATCACCAGTATGGTTGCTGAATCTAAAGATGTTTTTGATTTGCGTAAGATTAATGCAGGTAAAGAATATTTTGTTTATACAAAAAATGATTCTACAGAAACACCGAAGTATTTTGTTTATTCATTCGATAAGATTAATTACATAGTTTATGATCTTTCAGATTCTATTAAGATAAATAAAGGACAGAAGGAGATTAAGATAGAAGAGAAATTTGCTGAAGGTGTAATTACGAGTTCTCTTTATGAAACTTTACAACAGCAGAATCTTTCACCTATGCTCGCTTTGAAACTCTCGGAAGTTCTTGCATGGCAGATCGATTTTTATACAATTCAAGAAGGGGATTTTTTCAGAGTTCTTTATAATGAAAAATATGTCGATGATGATTTTGTAGGTGTTGGAAAAATCAAAGCAATACAGTTCAATCATAAAGGAAAAGATTTCTTTGGTTTCTATTTTAATCAAGGGGATGAAATTGATTACTTTGATGAAAACGGAAACAGTTTGAGAAAAGCATTTTTAAAAGCACCTCTTAAATTTTCCAGAATTTCTTCAAGTTTTTCAAGAAGAAGACTTCATCCTATCTTAAGAAGATACAGACCGCATTTGGGAATTGATTATGCAGCTGCTTCCGGAACTCCGGTTCAAGCTGTCGGTGATGGCACTGTTATTCAAGCTTCTTACCAAGGTGGAGCAGGCAATTATGTTAAAATAAAACATAACGGAACTTATACTTCCGGTTACATGCATCTTTCAAAATATGGTAAGGGGATTAGAAAAGGAGCCTATGTTAGACAGGGAGATATTATTGGTTACGTTGGTTCAACCGGTTTATCAACTGGTCCACATTTGGATTTTAGATTCTGGGTTAATAATGATCTTGTAAATTACTTAACTATTGAATTCCCTCCGTCAAATCCTATTAAAGAGGAGTTTAGAGAAGAATTTATTGCACAGCGCGATTCTCTTTGGGAAAGAATAGATTTTAATATGAATATGAAAAAAGAAGTTTTGACTGCTAATTAAAATTATGGTTTGCTTATTCCAAATCATGAATTTTGGTTCTGTGAAAGTATTATTCATTCTAAATTAGACTCTAATCCACATTATCATATTTTGGGTATCAGGTATTGATAATGAAGTATTTTTAATTCACAGCTTAGCTCTTAAAGATAGGTTGTAAAAATTCCAGTTTCCTGTTTTAGAAATACTTTAATTAAACTGAAAATAACAAAACTATTTTACTAACCTCCATCAAAAAAACAATTTAACAATTTATCAATACAACAATAAATTAAACTTATCTGCCAAACTTGCACATAAACAAAAAGCGGATAATAATTCACTTCTATCGAATATCAAAAATCGGTAAAATTTTTATAAAGAAATCTTGACTTTCCCAAAAAAAATAGCTTATTTGCATTCATGTGGGTAAAACTATTATAAAAATGTCAAGAAGTGTCAAATGTTTATAGGAAATTTCACATATTCTATTGATGCAAAGGGAAGAGTCAGTATTCCGGCAAAATTGCGCAAATATGTCAAACCGGATGCGAATGATTCATTTGTAATTACCCGTGGAACCGTTCAATGTATTGACGTTTACCCGCTTGATATTTGGCGTGAATATGTTGCGGCAAAGGTCAGCAAACTAAATCCTTTTGATCCTCAAGAAGCAATATTTATAAGAATGTTTCTTCAGGAAGCATCGGAAGACAAACTTGACGTTCAATCTCGACTTATTATTCCAAAATCTTTAATTGAATACGCCGGAATAGAAAAAGAAGTTTTCATTTTAGGTGCTATGCAGAAAATTGAATTATGGAATCCGAACATTTACCAAGAGTACATCAAAAAGAGTGATAAATCTTACGAAGAAATTGCCAAAGAAGTAATGAAGATGTGACAAATAAGATGATACATGAACCGGTTTTATTAAAAGAATCAATTGAATATTTAGTTATAAATAAATCCGGGTTCTATTTCGACGGTACAATTGGTTTTGGCGGTCATTCGGAAAAAATTCTCGATCAACTTAATGAAAATGCTCTTTTACTCGGTTCCGATAAAGATAAAGAAGCTTACAATTACTGCAGAACAAAATTTGAAAATGATTCCAGAGTTAAGCTTTTTCACGGCAGTTATAAATATTTAGATATTTTTTCTAAGATTGAATTTATTGACGGGTTTGACGGAATTTTTGCTGACTTAGGAGTTTCTTCTTATCAACTTGATGATAAGGATGCAGGTTTTACATTCAGACAAGATTCGGTTTTAGATTTAAGAATGAATAAGGATGAAGGAGAACCTGCTTATTTCTATTTAAATACTTTGGAAGAAAAAGAGATTGCAGATTTGATCTTCAATCTTGGTGAAGAAAGAAGCTCAAGAAAAATTGCAAGAAGAATTGTTGAAAAAAGAAAAGAAAAAGAATTTAAAACAAGTAATGATCTAAAAGAAGTAATAGCGGAATTTGTTCCTTCACATAAGTTATCGAAAACATTAAGCCGGGTCTTTCAGGCATTGCGTATTTATGTTAATAACGAACTGGAAGATTTGGAGATTTTTTTGGATAAAGCTGTAAAGCTGTTAAAACCGGGAGGAAGAATAGTAATTTTAACTTATCACTCGCTAGAAGATAGAATTGTAAAGGATAAATTCAAGTATGAAACACTTGATTGTATTTGTCCACCCGAAAGTCCTATCTGCACATGTGATAAGGAATCAACATTAAAATTAGTTACAAGAAAACCAGTAACTCCNNNGGAAATTATTTCTGATTATCATTATTGCGGCAGGTTCGTTGTTTGCTCATTTATATATGAAAAAAGAAATAAGTACAATGAATAAAATGAAGAACAATCTTGAAACAAAATTAACTGCTCTTAAAGGTAAAATTGAAGAAGAAAATGTAAATCTTCAAAAGGAATCTGCTCAAGACTCAGTTCTGGCAAGAGTAAAAAGATTTAATATTCCTTTAGAAAGATATTTTGAAGAACCACAGGAAATTTATGTTGATGGTAAGCAAGTTGAAAGATTACAAAGGATAATAGAAGATAAATATGAATAATTCCAGAGCGTTACTTTCCATATTTATATTCTTTGTTGCTTTTATAGCAATATCAGTCCGCTTGTTCAATATACAAGTTAGAGATCATGATAAGTTTAAGTATTATGCTGAAAGACAGCAGAACAGAATCTATCCAATAAAAGCCGAAAGAGGAATAATTAAGGATAGAGAAGGAAAAGTATTGGCATATACAAAAGATGATATTTCTCTTTTTGCTGATACAAGAATGTTAACAAAATTTAGAAGAGATACACTTGCTTCAGCTTTATCTTCTGTTTTCGGTAAAAGCAAAAATCATTATTATAAATTATTCGATTCAAAAAAAGGAAATGTACTTTTAGAAAAAAAAGTATCAAGAGTTGAATCTTTATTGTTATCGGATTTAGTAGTTGATGGATTTTTCAAAACCGAAGATTATACGAGAGTTTATCCTTATGGGAAATTGGCTTCTCATGTGCTCGGTTTTGTAGATCAAGCAGAGAATGGTGCAACCGGAATTGAGAAACAGTTTAATGATTATTTAAGCGGTCAAGATGGAAGATTATTAGTAGAACGTGATGCTTTGGGAAGAATAGTTACAGTTAATGATGCACTAACCGTTCCGGCTTTAACCGGTGCAGAAGTTACCTTAACTATTTCTCAGCAGTATCAAAGTATTCTAGAAGAAGAATTAGAAAAAGGATTGAATGAATATCAATCAAATTCCGGTGTTGGAATTATTATGAATCCGCAGAATGGGGAAATACTTGCAATGGCAAGTCTACCGAATTACAATCCCTCCAGTTATTCTCAATTCTCAAATGAAGAAAGAAGAAACAGAATTTTAACAGATACATACGAACCCGGATCAACTATAAAGGGAATCGTAATGGCTATGTTAATGGATGAAGGAAAAGTTAATCCAAATGAAGTAATAAATACTGAAAACGGCAGTTATAAATTTTTAAGAACAAGAATAAAAGATACTCATGCATTTGAGAAACTTACGGTTCAAGAGGTTCTTGAACAGTCAAGTAATATTGGAATGGTAAAACTGAGCACTAGAATTGATGATAATGCTTTCTATAAATATTTAAGAGACTTCGGATTTGGAAATACAACATCAATTGATATTCCTGGAGAAACCGGTGGAAGATTAAAAAAACCTGATGAGTTTTCAAAATACACAAAAGCTTTTGTTTCACATGGTTACGAAATTGCGGCAACACCTTTGCAGGTTATTACTGCTTTTAGTGCAGTAATTAACGGCGGAATTTTATATCAGCCTCATGTTGTAAAAAAAGTTAATTCTAATGTAAATAATGAAGTAGTACAGTTTGATTCTAAAAAGATTAGAAAAGTTATCTCTGAAAAAACATCTGAGAAAATGAAAAATCTTTTAATTGGAGTAGTTGAAAACGGTACGGCAAGTTTAGCAAGATTGGATGATATGCTTATCGGTGGAAAAACCGGCACTTCACAAAAACTTATTAATGGAAGTTATTCAAGCAGCGAATACAATTCTTCTTTTATCGGATTTTTCCCGGCTGATAACCCGCAGGTTATTTGTCTTGTTGTTATTGATTCACCAAAGATTGGAAGATACGGTGGAAGAGTTGCAGCACCTATTTTCAAAAATATTGCTGAAAGAATTATTGAATCCGATATAAATTTTTCTCCTTACAGAAAAGATATAAAAAGAAAAAATGAGACTAATAAAAATTTCTTAATTGCAGAAAATTTAGAGACAGAAAATTATGTACCTAAAAATGAGATTTTTATAACTGCAAACTATTCTGAAAACAGTAATGAAAAAGAAGTTGAAAATTACAGCAGAACAACAATGCCGAGTCTTTATAATAAATCAATTAAAGAATCAATAACAAGATTGACAGCTCTTGGTATAAAGTATAAAATAAAAGGATCGGGAAAAGTAATTGATCAATCAATTATGCCCGGAACTAAATTAAAAGAGGGAATGATTTGCGAACTTGTCTGTTCAAGTGAAATGGTGAATTGATTAATGCAGATAAAAGAATTATTACATAACGTTGATGTAATTGAAGTTACCGGAAATCTCGAAAATAGAGAGATTAATTCCATAACTCTAAATTCAAGAGATGTAAAAAATAATTCTTTATTTGCGGCAATTAAAGGATTCAAAACAGATGGGCATAAATATATTTCCGATGCAATTAATAGAGGAGCATCGGCAGTTATTGTAGAAGAAACAACAACTGAAATAGATGAATTACTTAAGCAGAATAATTGTGTAAAGATTAAAACTGCCAACAGCAGAAAAGCTTTTGCCCAAGCTGCATGTGGATTTTTTGATAATCCTTCACAAAAATTAAATCTAATTGGTATAACCGGAACCAAAGGAAAAACGACAACTGCATTTTGCACAAAATATCTGCTTGAAGCTAATAATCAAAAATCGGGCTTAATTGGAACGATTAAAAATTTGACTGGAGATAAAGAACTTCCTTCAAAACTAACTACGCCGGAGGCAGATGAAATAAATTATCTGCTTAATGAAATGGTTAAAACCGGCTGTAATTCTGCGGTTTCGGAGGGTTCATCACACTCTTTGTATTTAGATAGAGTTTACGGAATTGATTTTGATACAGCAGTTTTTACAAATATTACATCGGATCACCTTGATTTTCATGAAACATTTGAAAATTACTTTGAAGCAAAAAAGATTTTATTCGATTCAATGAAAGAATCCGGTTATGTGATTTTTAATATTGATGATGCAAACGGTGAAAAAGTAAAAGAAGAAGACGAAACCGAAACAATAAAGGGCGGAACATTAAGCGTTTATTATCACCTTCACTCAATTTCTCTTAAACATAAAATTACAATCAAAACTTCAACTGAAAGAGAAAATCCTGAAGTTGAATCTGTAGAAGGTGTTTGGAAAACAGCCGATTGGCATGAACGTGAAGCTTATGATATGTTCGGTATTATTTTCTTAAATCATCCCAACCTTCAAAGAATTTTAATGCCTTATGATTGGGATGCCGGTTATCCGCTCAGAAAAGATTATAAGAATCCGGAGTTTTATAAAGGAATGAAGGTACCTTATTAATGGCTCTTAAAACTGAAGAAATGGTATTAAATATGGGTCCGCAGCACCCGTCAACTCACGGTGTACTGCGACTTGAATTAGTATTGAATGGTGAAGTAATTGTTGATGTTAAACCGCACGTCGGCTATTTACATAGATGTTTCGAAAAACATTGTGAAGCAATGACCTATCCCCAAGTTGTACCTTATACAGATAGAATGGATTATCTTTCTTCAATGTACAACAACTTCGGTTACGCTGTTGCTGTAGAAAAATTACTTGGAATTGAAGTGCCTGAAAGAGTTGAGTATATACGAGTAATTATGGGCGAACTTCAACGAATTGCTTCTCACCTTGTGGCTATCGGAACTTACGGGCTAGACATCGGCGCATTTACACCTTTTCTTTATTGTTTTAGAGACCGGGAAAAAATCCTCAGCCTTTTCGAAATGACTTGCGGCGCACGGCTTCTTTACAATTACATCTGGGTTGGTGGTCTATCTCATGATATTCATCCAGATTTTGTTAGACTTACAAGAGATTTTCTGAAAGAATTCAAACCTAATATAAAAGAATTGAATAACCTTCTCAGCTACAATAAAATTTTCATTGAAAGAACTGCAAACGTTGGAATACTTCCGCTTGATACAGCCATTAATTACGGGATGACCGGACCCAATCTTCGTGCAAGCGGACTTGCATTCGACTTAAGAAGAGAAGACCCCTATTCAATATATGATAGATTTGATTTTGATATTCCCGTTGGTGAAGGCACTCACGGAACTGTTGGAGACTGCTGGGATAGATATTACGTCCGCGTTTTGGAAATGGAACAGAGTATAAAAATTATTGAGCAGGCTCTTGATCAACTTCCGGAAGGTGATGTAACATCCGCAATTCCTAAAAGAATTAAACCTCCTAAAGGAACCATATATTCGAGAGTTGAAAATCCGCGCGGCGAACTGGGCTATTTTATAATAAGTGACGGTTCGGTTAATCCATTCAGGGTAAAAGTCCGCGGTCCGTCTTTTGTAAGTCTTGAACTAATGGGAGAGCTTTGTAAAGGTCATATGGTTTCCGATGTCGTAGCAATTCTTGGTAGTATTGATATTGTACTTGGTGAGGTAGACAGATAATGTATGAAATCATAAAAAATATTTTCGGAAGCGATATTCTTGCGTATATTATTGGCGCTGCGTTGCCTCTTTTCATTTTTGTTCTTCCTTTTGCTCTCTTTGCAGTTTATTTGGAAAGAAAAGTATCAGGGTTTATGCAGGACAGGCTGGGCCCAATGAGAACGGGTCCATACGGAATTTTGCAAACTATCGCAGATATTTTAAAGCTTATCCAAAAAGAAGATATCACAGCTTCGGAAACAGATAAAAAGTTTTTCAATTTAGCTCCCTATTTAACATTTGCGGGGAGCTATGCCGCTTTTGCCGCTATCCCCTTTTCAGGGATGTATATTGGCACCGGAGCCGAAGTGGGTATATTTTTCATAGTTGCTGTTTCATCTTTAGTTGTGGCCGGATTATTAATGGCAGGCTGGTCATCAAACAATAAATATTCATTGCTCGGTGCAATGAGATCGGCTGCACAGATTATTAGTTACGAAATTCCAACAGCACTTGTCATTCTAACTATTGTAATGGTTACCGGCACATTAAGTTTAGAAAAAATGACTCAGATGCAGACCGCTTATTTCTGGAACTGGATGATTTTAGGCGGTGGTGATTGGGGATTAACCAAACTTCTCCTTATCCCCTTTATGATTGTTGCATTTATAATTTTTTATATAAGTTCTTTGGCGGAAGTTAATAGAACCCCTTTTGATATTCCCGAAGCTGAATCAGAATTAGTAGCCGGTTATCACACCGAGTATTCGGGGATGAAATTCGCGATGTTCTTTTTAGCTGAGTATGCAAATATGTTTGCTGTATCGGCAATTGCTGTTACCTTATTTTTCGGAGGTTATCAATCTCCTTTCGGTTATCTCGGCAATACTTTAGGGATAAGCTGGCTGATTCCGATTGAACAACTTTTTTGGTTTACTACTAAAGGCATCGGATTCGTATTTGTTCAAATGTGGCTGCGTTGGACTTTGCCGAGATTAAGAGTTGACCAATTAATGGCTGTCTGTTGGAAATATTTGATCCCTTATGCTTTTGTTAATTTAATTATTGTAGGTATTATAACTTTACTTTGATATGAAACAATATTTAAAAAATACATGGGAAGGACTTTATACGGTTTTTGTAGGTATGAAAATTACTTTCATGCATATGTTTAAACCGACCGTTACCATTCAATATCCCGATGTTAAAGTTCCACTCCCCGAGCGAGCTAGAAATAGATTATATGTAAATATGGATGACTGCATTGGCTGCGATCAGTGCGCACGTGCTTGTCCGGTTGACTGCATAACCATATAAACTGTAAAATCCTTACCCGATGAAGATTTAGGAAAAACTTCAAACGGTAAAAAGAAAGCATTGTGGGTGACCAAGTTCGATATTGATATTGCAAAGTGCTGCTACTGTCAATTGTGCGTGTTTCCTTGTCCTACCGAATGTATTTATATGACCGATGTATATGAATTCTCTGAATACGAACGAAGCAATTTGGTATTTAATTTTGCGACACTTACCGCTGCCGAAGCAGAAGAAAAGAAAGCCAATTATGAAAAAATGATGGCTGAAAAGGAAGCAGCCAAAGCCGCTGCAGCAAAAGCCAAAGCAGAAGCTGCAGCTAAAGCAAAGAAAGAAGATAAATCTTCTGATAAAAAAGACGATAACGAAAAAGGTTCAGAATAAATTAGATGTCAATTTACGATGTAATATTTTATTTGTTTGCTATCCTAACTCTGGTATCGGGTTACTTGGTTGTAACCAGTAAGAATATTGTACATGCAGCATTTTACCTGCTGTTTACATTTTTCGGAGTTGCGGGGATTTATGTTCTGCTTGGTGCCGACTTTCTCGCCATTGTACAGTTAATGGTTTACGTAGGCGGTATTTTAATCTTATTACTTTTTGGTGTGATGCTTACAAATAAAATTACCGATGTAAAAATAAGAACAGGAACATTACACATACTTCCCGCAGTTATCGGAACCGGATTATTTATGGGTGTCCTCGTTTCGATGATGCTCAGAACAAATTGGAAATCCGAACCCGGTGAAATGCCCGTTACAACAATGTACGGATTAGGTAGATTTTTATTGACTGATTACGTTCTCATTTTTGAATTACTTGCAATTTTATTATTGATTGCACTTATCGGTGCTGCATCAATTGCAAGAAGAGATACCGAATAATTAGGAGTACTTAATTGATAGAAGTAGGGTTAAATCATTTTCTTGTTGTTAGTTCCGTTTTATTCTCGTTAGGAATTTACGGTGTTGTTACACGTAAAAACGCTGTGATGGTTTTAATGGGAATCGAACTTATACTAAACGCCGCAAATATTAACTTCGTTGCATTTGCAAAGTACGGCAACTTTGGTTTGGGCGGACAAGTGATGGCACTTTTTGTAATTATTCTTGCTGCAGCAGAGGCGGCAATTGCACTTGCAATTGTACTTAATCTCTACAAGACCTTCTCAAATGTAAATGTAGACGAAATAGATAAATTAAAAGAATAGAATATGTCCGAACTCGCAATTATAAATAGCTCAATTATAGTTTTACTTCTTCCCTTGTTAAGCTTTATTCTGCTTATCTTTTTCGGGAAAAAGTTTGAAAAATTATATCTGGTAGGAACCGGAATTTTATTTGCTTCTTTGGCGCTGTCAATTGCAATCGCTTACTCGATGCTTTCTTCCTATTCCGGTCAAACAATCGGTTTCTCATTTACATGGATTGACTTCGGCAATGTACCTAAACTCGGTCCCCTTTCAATTGAATTAGGTATTGAAATAAATAATGTTACCGCCTTGATGATGGTAGTTGTAAATATCATCAGTGCACTCGTTCATTTATATTCGATCGAGTATATGAGCGGTGATATAAGATTCTCAAGGTATTTTGCCTATCTCGGAATATTTACTTTTTCAATGCTCGGTATTGTTATTACAGACAACATCTTAATGATGTACATCTTCTGGGAACTTGTTGGATTATCATCCTACCTTTTAATTGGTTTTTGGTTTGAAAAAGATTCCGCCGCCGATGCCGGTAAAAAGGCTTTTCTTGTAAACCGCGTTGGCGATATAGGTATGTTCATCGGAATACTTATTCTTTTTACCAGCTACGGAACTTTTAAGTTTTCAGAAATATTTGAGCAAATTTCAATGGGTAATCTTCCATTAGACAGCGCTGCTACTTTAACAGCAACCGGTATATTAATTTTTATGGGTGCGGTTGGTAAATCAGCCCAATTTCCACTTCATGTTTGGCTGCCGGATGCAATGGAAGGTCCTACCCCGGTTAGTGCATTGATACACGCTGCAACAATGGTTGCCGCCGGTGTTTATTTAATTGTAAAAATATTTGTAATGCTAACGGCAGATGCAATGCTGGTAATTGCCGTTGTGGGCGGAATTACTTCTTTTGTTGCCGCATCAATTGCACTCACACAAAATGATATAAAAAAAGTATTGGCATACTCAACTGTTAGTCAGTTGGGATATATGGTTTTGGCAGTAGGTGTTGGCGCATATGCATTTGCATTCTTTCATTTAGTAACACACGCATTCTTCAAAGCGTGCTTGTTCTTGGGTTCGGGTTCGGTTATCCATGCTATGCATCACGAGCAAGATATCCGATATATGGGTGGATTAAGAAAGAAAATGCCTGTCACCTATTACACATTTTTAATTTCTACATTGGCAATTTCGGGCGTACCTCTCTTTTCCGGTTTCTTAAGTAAAGATGGAATTCTTGCCGGTTCTCTCGCATTCGGAAATTTGACCGGTCATTGGCTGCTCCCGATACTTGGATTTACAGTAGCTGCAATGACTGCTTTTTATATGTTCAGATTAGTTATTATAACATTCCACGGCGAACCGAGAGATAAAGAAAAATATGAACACGCTCACGAAAGCAAATGGGTAATGACTGCTCCGCTCGCTACACTAAGTTTACTTTCAATATTTATTTTCTACACTCCAAATCCTTTTGCCGCTGATGCCGGATGGTTTTTGAGTGATTGGGTGAAAACGCCGAAAACGGTTGTTCCCGCTGAAGCAAGTTTTGATTTTATGCAATCCGGTATGAATGAACACGAAGCGAACTTAGCTCATGATGCCGGCATAGTTCATTCAGTTCAATACACTGAAGCTATGCATCATGCTCATTACCCGGCAATGGTTTTATCGCTTGTACTTGCCGGACTTGGAATTTTACTTGCTTATACTTTTTACCAATGGAAGAAAGTTGATACGGACAAACTTGCAAACAAGTTCAACGCGCTCTATAAATTTTCGCTTAACAAGTGGTATGTTGATGAATTTTATCATGCTACTTTCATCGGAGGTACATTAAAAGGTGCGGGACTTTTATCATGGTTTGATTATTACATTGTTGACGGAATTGTAAACGCAAGCGCTTCATTTACTAGACTTATTTCAAGAATAAGCGGTTGGTTCGATTCATTTGTTGTTGACGGTTTAGTAAACTTCACCGCGTTATTCAGCGGATTTATCGGTTTAACTTTCAGAAGATTACAAACCGGTAAGGTTCAAACATATGTTGTGTTTGTTGTGTTTGCGGTCTTGGTTTTACTTTTAGTCTTTAGACCGTTCTAAAATAGAATTAATAAAAATAGGTATTTATAAAATTATGATTGGATTTCCAATTTTATCATTAATTACTTTTATACCGGTAATAGGGATGATAATCGTCCTCGCCCTACCGAAAGAAAAAACTTTATTGATTAAGTATACTTCCCTTGCCGCTACCGGCATACAGGTTATTCTTGCGGTAATACTTTTGGGCGGTTATGATTATTCTGCCGGAGGAATATTTCAGGAAAGCAGTTTCCAGTTTATTGAAAAATTCAGATGGATTGAAATTACCGGCTTATCTTGGCTTGGTACCGTTAAAGTTGATTACTTTATGGGTATCGACGGCTTAAGTATGCCGATGGTTCTTTTAACTGCTCTTGTAAGTTTTATTGCAACAATATCATCCTGGAATATCAATAAATCGATTAAAGGTTATTTTGCATTGTTCCTTCTTTTAGATACCGGAATGATGGGTGTTTTTGTTGCACTTGATCTTTTCTTATTCTATGTATTTTGGGAATTGATGCTTCTGCCGATGTACTTCCTTATCGGTATTTGGGGCGGTCCAAGAAAAGAATATGCGGCAATCAAGTTCTTTATCTATACTTTGTTCGGTTCAATTTTTATTCTGTTGGTAATGATTGGTTTATATTTCTCAGCTACGGAAGTTATCAACGGCGGCGAAAAAGTATTTACGTTTAATATGCTTGCTTTGATGGATCAAGCAAATTACAGTGCGAACGGAATTCTTTCTCCGTTTAATCCAAACAATCTGCGACTTCTTGCCTATTTGGCTCTGTTCGTTGGTTTTGCGATTAAAATTCCTATGTTCCCGTTCCACACATGGCTGCCGGATGCACACGTTGAAGCACCAACACCTATTTCCGTTATTCTTGCGGGTGTGCTTTTGAAAATGGGTACCTACGGAATTCTAAGAATCAGCTATCCTATTTTCCCGGATATCACACGCGATTTAATGTGGTTCATTGCTTTATTTGGGATGATAAATATTATTTACGGTGCTCTTGTTGCTCTTGCTCAAAAAGATTTCAAAAAACTTATTGCATATTCTTCCATTTCACACATGGGTTATGTACTGCTCGGAATGGCTTCGCTTTCAACAACAGGAATTAACGGAGCGATATTCCAAATGTTTAATCACGGTACAATTACCGCAATGCTCTTCTTGATTGTTGGTGTAGTATATGATAGAGCACATACAAGAGGTATTTACGATTTCGGCGGTCTTGCAACGCAAATGCCAGTTTATACCGGTTTTGTAACAGTTGCTTTCTTTGCTGCTATAGGATTGCCAAGTTTAAGTGGGTTTATTTCGGAAGCATTGGTATTTGTTGGTGCCTTCGGTGAAAGCAGCATAAGAATTCTTGCAATAGTTTCAACACTTGGAATTCTTTTGGGCGCAAGTTATATGTTATGGACTCTGCAGAGAATTTTCTTCGGAAAACTGAACGAAAAGTGGAATAAACTTACTGACATTGATCCAAGAGAGTATGTTATGTTTATACCCCTAACCATAATTATAATTTTCTTGGGAATTTATCCTTCTGCAATGCTTGATATTATGAATACTTCCGTTAATACTTTAGTTCAGTTTATGATGGACGGAGCAGCTAATATTTCATTAAGTGGTTTTTAATTTGGATTAAGAATGACAGGCGATATATTAAATTCAATATCTTTTATTTACCCAGAACTTGCTGTATCAATTTTTTTATTGATAATAGTTTTGTTCGACTTGATTTTCCATACAAATAAGAAAATCATTCCTTACATTTCTGTTGCCGGATTGGTTATCACCGGCTTGCTTGTAATTGAGCAGCTTGGCGTTACGGGATTCGGCTTTACTCCTCAGCTTTCGGCAGTAAAAAAATACGGGATGATTACAATCGATCCTTTTGGTTCTTATTTTAAATTGCTTGTTGTTGTAACCACAATTTTAATTGTGTTCTTTTCTTCNNCCGATGAAATAATAAAAATTAAAGATCGCCTTGGTGAATATTATGCTCTTATCTACGGAATGGTTCTCGGTATGATGGTGATGATTTCTGCATCAAACTTAATACTGATTTATCTTTCACTCGAATTGCTATCTCTTTCTTCTTATGTTTTAGCGGGATTTACAAAATTAAGAGACAGAAATAGTGAAGCCGCTCTCAAGTATTTGATTTACGGTGCTGTTTCATCGGGATTAATGTTGTTTGGAATATCAATCGTTTACGGTCTTACCGGCAGCACTAATCTTTACGTAATAAACTCTTTAATTCAAGGTCCGCAGATTAATTTATTCACTTTATCATTTGCTGCAATACTAATCTTTGTCGGTATTGGATATAAAATTTCAGCTGCTCCATTTCACTTTTGGACACCGGATGTTTACGAAGGAGCACCTATTTCAATTACAGCATACCTCTCCGTTGCAAGTAAAGCAGCAGGATTTGCATTACTTATTCGCTTCATCCAAACAGGCTTTACGGCATTCATAAATGACGAAGGAATTTGGACATTAATCAACGTCTTTGATTGGCAAGCTTTACTTATTGTTATTTCAATTTTGACGATGACGCTCGGTAATTTCTCCGCGCTTTGGCAAGACAACCTTAAAAGAATGCTTGCCTATTCAAGTATTGCACATGCCGGATACATTTTACTCGGTATTGCAGTACTTTCAAATCAAGGGTTAATTGCTGTATTGATTTATTTCTTTGTTTATATGCTGATGAACCTCGGGGCATTTTATGTTGTTATGTTAATTGCTAATAAAACCGGTTCCGAAAATATTGATGATTACGACGGACTTGGGGCAAAAGCTCCTTTTCTTGGCGTTGCATTGGCAATATTTCTTATTTCACTGACCGGACTGCCTCCCACTGCAGGTTTTATTGCAAAGTTGTATTTATTCATTGCCCTTGTTGATGCAAACATGATAGGCGTTGCGATTATCGCTTTGCTTAATACAGTGGTTTCACTTTATTATTATATCAGAGTTTTGAAACATATGTATCTTACAAATTCTCAACGAGAACAAGAAAATATTATCCCTTCCTTGGGTAGTTTTGTTTACGTGCTTGTACTTCTCATTCCTATTCTCTTTTTCGGCGTTTACTTCACTCCGATAGTTGAATTTGCCAAATCATGTATTACTATTTTAGGAATTTAATTGATATTTTAAAAAGCCAAACTCCCAAATAAAACCTGGCTTTTTGGGTCATTCCAATATCATTGATAACCCAAGATTTCGAAAACTCTTTTATGAATTAAAGTAACCCCCTTGACATTATTTAACTTCTTTATTAGTTTTATATCGGACTAATTTAGTCGTATTAAATATGTTAAAAATTGCAAAATCGGTCGAATATTCAATATTAGCTCTTAGATTTATTGCTAATAATCAAAACTTTGAGTGCGTTAGTACAAAGGAAATTTCCGAACGTGAGAATATCCCTTATGATCTGCTTGCTAAGCTAATGCAGAAATTGGTAAAACATAACATTATACTTTCTAAGCAGGGCAAATTCGGCGGGTATGCGTTAAATGTTTCTCCGGAACAATTATCAATAAATGATGTAATATTAGCCTTAGATGAAAAAGTTCAATTAACCGATTGTATGGTGGAGAAACCTACTGAAAATGATTGCACAAGAGTAAACAACTGCTGTTTACGTAGTCCTCTAAGTAAGGTTCAGGATAAGATTGTTGATTTATTTAAGCAAACAACTTTGCATGAAATCCTAAACTAAATTGGAATAAACGAAATGAACTATTTAGAAGAATTAAAAAACAATCAAGAAATATTCTTCAACTTTATGAAAGAGAAGTATCACATTTTCTACAACTCAAATATTTTTGCAAGAGATTTACAATATGCAATCAAGCAATATTTTGAAAAGAAGGATATGAAAATTAAGTATCCCCAAGCAGAAGAATTAATGCAGCAATTTTCAAAATACTTAGAAGAAAAGGGAGATTTACGCAGACTTACAAACAATTCTTGGCGTGTAAATTTCTTTAAACCGGAACCTGTTGAGGAAGATAAATCAACTGTAACAGATGCAAAGGAATAATTATGACTGAACAAACCACAACACAAGAGATCACAATTACAGAGAAAGCGGCAAATCAAGTCCGTAAAATAATGAAAGAAAATAATGTTGAAGCCGGATCAGGGTTGAGAGTCGGTGTAAAAGGCGGCGGTTGCTCTGGCTTAACCTATCAACTTGGTTTTGACGGTAAACAAAAAGACGGCGATACAATAATTGAGCAGCACGGAATAAAGTTATTTGTAGATGGTAAAAGTTTGTTTTACCTAATGGGCACTACTCTCGATTTTAGTGACGGACTTAATGGTAAAGGATTTACTTTTAACAATCCTAATGCAACAAAAACTTGCGGCTGTGGTGAATCGTTCGGTGTTTAGTGTAACTAACTAAAAGGATAAAAAAATGGACAGAAGAAAATTTATTTATTCGTTAGGACTTGCCTCTGCGGCGATGTCAATTAACAAAGTAAGTGGTTTTACAAATATTAATTCAATAAATAACAATAATACATTAAGGAGTGTTAACAATATGGCAAAATTCGAATTACCTGCGTTACCTTACGCTTTCGATGCTNNAACCGCATATTGATGCGAGAACAATGGAAATACATCACGGTAAACATCACGGTGGTTATGTTTCTAAATTAAATGCTGCTGTTGAAGGAACAGATGCCGAAGGCAAAACATTAGAAGAGCTAATGAAGAATGTTTCTAAGTATTCAACCGCTGTAAGAAACAATGGTGGTGGTCACTACAATCATAGTTTGTTTTGGACGGTAATGGGACCGAACAAAGGCGGGCAACCTTCAGGCGACTTGGCAGATGCTATTAATAAACAATTCGGTTCATTCGATAAATTCAAAGAAGAATTCTCGAACGCTGCAGCAACAAGGTTCGGTTCCGGATGGGCTTGGTTGATAGTTAAGGAAGACGGTTCACTCGCTGTAACTTCAACACCAAATCAAGATAACCCGGTAATGGATATTGCAGATGTGAAGGGTACTCCAATCTTAGGTATCGATGTTTGGGAACATGCGTATTATCTCCACTATCAAAACAGAAGACCGGATTATATTTCTGCATTTTGGAATGTAATTAATTGGGATGAAGTTGCAAAAAGATATGCCGAAGCAAAGTAATTACTGCTTGATTTCCAACAATTGCCCGGAGTTGTAATAACTTTCGGGCTTTTTTATATTTTAGAAAAAGAAAAAGCGGTACCGAGAAAATGAAGTCAAAGATTCCCATATTTCCACTTAATTTAGTAATGTACCCAGAGGCGGTTTACCCTCTGCATATCTTCGAAGAGAGGTACAAAAGACTTATTAATCACTGCAGAACAGAAAACGAAGGTTTCGGAATCGTCTCGAAAATCGACACAACAATTTCAACAATCGGTTGTTATGTTGAACTTGTTGAAGTAATCAACGTGTTTGAAAATGGGAGTATGGATATACTTGTCAAAGGAAAAGAAAGATTTCAAACGGTTTCTACCGAACTACATCCCCACGGATTTATTGTTGCCAATATTATTCCATACATTGACGACGAACAGTATTCATTTCCAAAACCAATTGAAGCAACAACAATATCAAAATTCAAAAATATATTAGATAGAACTGCAATTGAATTTGATAAACGTTACTGGAATAGTTTTAACAAATCCACTTTTAAGTCCTATAAAATTGCTGAAAAATCTGGGATGAATTTACAACAACAGCAAAGCCTTCTTTCGCTGAGAAGTGAATCCGATAGACTTCAATTTTTAATTAAGCATTTCGAAAAACTTGAACAATATCTTGATCGCACCGAAGTCTTGAAAGAAATAATTGCCGGTGACGGATATATAAATTAGATATACAAACCAACCTTAGAGTTCACAGAGAATTGCGACCTGGAAGGTTCTAAAAAAAAGGATTATGAAAAAATCACAATCCCTTTTCTAATTAGATTTCTATTAAACTTCTTACTTATACTTTTCTACAACTTTCAATCTATTTATGGCTCTTTTCAACGCAGCCTCTGCCCTTGCAATATCTATTCCTTCTTTTCTGCTCTTCAACCTGTCTTCGGCTCTTTCTTTCGCTTTTTTTGCTCTATCAATATCAATTTCGTCGGATTTTTCGAAGCTTTCAGCCAAAACAAGAACTTTGTTGTTGAGCACCTCAACAGTTCCACCGCTCACAGCATAATGAGATGCATTATTTGAAGTATCTACAATTTTCATTTCACCGATTTCGAGAGAGCTCAAAATAGGTGCGTGATTGTATAGAATTTGAAAAGATCCAAGTGTACCCGGGACAGTAACCGATTGAACTGTTCCTGAATAAGCCTTCTTTGACGGGGTAATAATTTCCAGATTTAATTCTTTCATCAATTCCCTACTTCATCTTCTTAGCATTTTCAACAACATCTTCGATTGTTCCGCAGTACATAAACGCCTGCTCAGGTAAATCATCATGCTTACCGTCAATAATTTCTTTGAAGCTTCTGATTGTGTCTTCAAGCTTAACATATTTACCGGGGAAGCCTGTAAACTGTTCTGCAACGTGGAAAGGCTGACTTAAGAATCTTTGTATTCTACGCGCTCTTCTTACAACAACNNGCTGAATTTTGCGGGCGCGGGCCACCAGCAGCTTATCGTCTTCGGAAAGTTCATCCATACCGAGAATGTTTATAATATCTTGCAAGTCCTTATATTGCTGAAGAATTTCTTTTACAATAGTAGCAACTTGATAGTGTTCTTTGCCAATGATACCAGGTTCAAGAATTCTTGAAGTTGAATCGAGCGGATCAACTGCGGGATAAATACCAAGTTCTGAAATTTGACGACTTAATACCGTTGTCGCATCCAAGTGAGAGAATGTTGTAGCCGGAGCAGGGTCTGTCAAGTCATCCGCCGGAACGTATATAGCTTGAACGGAAGTAATCGAGCCTTTATCGGTGGAAGTAATTCTCTCTTGCAATTCACCCATTTCGGTAGCAAGGTTAGGTTGATAACCAACAGCAGAAGGCATACGCCCAAGAAGCGCCGACACCTCTGAACCTGCTTGGGTAAATCGGAAGATGTTATCGATAAACAAAAGAACATCTCTCTGCTCTTCATCACGGAAATATTCGGCAATAGTAAGACCTGTTAAACCAACTCTCAAACGAGCACCCGGAGGTTCATTCATTTGTCCGAACACCAATGCAGTTTTATCAAGTACACCGGATTCTTTCATTTCGAGCCAAAGGTCATTACCTTCACGTGTACGTTCACCAACACCGGCGAACACAGAATAACCGCCGTGTTCTTTTGCAATGTTATGAATCAATTCCTGAATGATAACGGTTTTACCAACGCCAGCGCCACCAAACAAACCGGTTTTACCACCTTTTGAATAAGGCTCAATTAAATCGATTACTTTAATGCCAGTTTCAAAAATTTCTTGTTCAGTTGAAAGATTCTTAAACAAAGGTGCGTGTCTGTGAATTGGGTATCTTTTCTCGCTTTTGATTTCGCCTAATTTGTCAATCCCCTCGCCTAACACATTTATCAATCTGCCGAGAGTCTGAGGTCCAACCGGTATTGAAATAGGTCCGCCGGTATCAATAGCTTTCATTCCACGAACCAATCCGTCTGTTGAGTCCATTGCAACAGTTCTAACACGATTTTCACCAAGGTGCTGCTGCACTTCAACAATTAATTCATCTTGCTTGCCATCTAAATCTTCGCGGGGGATTTTTATAGAATTATAAATACTTGGGAGTTTTCCTTCTTCAAAATCGATATCAACTACCGGTCCGATTACCTGGACAACGAGTCCTTCATTCACTTCCATTTTTCTCCTTTAGATAATAAAATATAGAATAACAAAATTAGGCAATAACGGTAAATATTTCAATCAATTTTGCATATAAAAATAGTCCGATGAACATAAAAAAACCCGCAACAAAAAGATACGGCGGGTTTTTAAGTTGTTTATTCAAAATAATTTTAGGCTACAACTTCTTCAACCAATT
>NPID01000824.1_pt1 | contig 20605 bp, 17 predicted proteins | sample 8637491 | NCBI WGS metagenome assembly NPID01 (sample SAMN07420843, study PRJNA396082) | bioreactor metagenome | isolation source: sample BA6 brine-fed electro-methanogenic bioreactor BA | place: Japan: Kochi | collected 2016-06-14 | reverse complement strand
GTGAGCGAAGCGAACGGGCGGTGAAAAGCTTTGGAGGTCAAAGATGAATTTACTGGATCGCACCATCGGCTCTCTTCTGGCCGAATACCCGGAAACCCGCCCGGTCTTCGCCGCCCACGGCCTGGAGGCCCTGGTCAGCGAAACCGGCTTGCGGATTCTGGCCCCGTTTCTCACCCTGGGAACGGCGCTGCGCAGTCGGGGGATTGCCGGCGAATCCTTTCTGCGCCTGTTGCAGGAGGCGGTCGCCGCCGACGAGGTGCTGGAAGCACCGGGGCTGGACGACTGCCGCGGCTCCGGCGATCTGACCCTGCTGGCACTGATGCCCTGCGGCCTGAAGGTCCCCTTCGGCCGGGTGATCACCGGCTTTCTCGAAGATCTGAAGAGCCGTGAGGGACTGCCGATCACCTACGCGGTGGAAGGCAACCTCAATCAGGAACTGTCCTACTACTCCTTTGTCGACACCATCGAGACGGTCGACGAGTTGCCCGACATCATCGTTTCGGCCGATTTCAACGCCTTTTACTACCACCGCTTCTACCAGCGCTTCGTCGCGCCGGGCCATTTCGTCGGTTACGGCGAGGCCCAACCGACCGCCGCCTTCGCGGCGGCCGGCATCCCCGATCCCCAGCAGCAGTATTTCGTCTTCGGCGTCAACCCGCTGGTGATCGTCGCCGATCTCGACCAACTGGGCGGCCGCCCGCTGCCGAGCTGCTGGGACGATCTGCAGGATCCGATCTGGCAGCGCAGCATCACCCTGCGCGGCAACCAGGACTTTTTCTGCCATGCGGTCCTGCTGCCCATCTACCAGCAGCACGGCGCCCGGGCGCTTTCGAAGCTGGCGCCCAACGTCATGCAGGGACTGCATCCGGCGCAGATGGTCAAACAAATCGACAGCGGGGCAGGGGGAGCGCTGTACGTGATGCCCGAATTTTTCGCCCACCGGGTCAAGAACAAGGAGAAGATCGCCATCATCTGGCCCAAGGACGGCGCCCTGGCCAGCCCGGTGACCCTGCAGGTGAAGCGGGAGAAGATCGATGAACTCAAACCGGTGCTCGACTACCTGACCGGTCCCGAGCTGGCCAGATCCTTGGTCGGGGCCCGCTTCCCGGTCCCCCATGCCGAGGTTTCCGGCGCGCTGCAGGACGCCCCGCTCAAGTGGCTCGGCTGGGACTGGCTGCGCAGCAACGATATTGCCAGGGTCAATGCCGAGATCGACAAGGTCTTCCTGCCGGCGCTCCGGGGAGTTCTCAGGTGAGGCTGGTGACCCTGGCCGGGCCGCCCTCCTGCGGCAAGACCTCGGTGGTTCTGCGGGTCGCCGAAGCGCTGGCCGCCGAGGGGATCAGAATCGGCGTCATCAAGTTCGACTGCCTCTCCAGCGACGACCAGAAGCGCTACGAAAAAGCCGGCATCCCGGTGAAGACCGGTCTGGCCGGCGGGCTCTGTCCCGACCACTTCTTCGTCGCCAATATCGAGCAGGGGGTGCAGTGGGGGAGGCGCAGCGGTTTCGATCTGCTGATCGTCGAGAGCGCCGGCCTGTGCAACCGCTGCTCGCCGCATATCCGCGAGGTGCTGGCGGTGTGCGTGGTCGACAACCTGAGCGGCGTGCATACCCCGCGCAAGATCGGACCGATGCTCCAGACCGCCGACGTGGTGGTGGTCACCAAAGGGGATATCGTCTCCCAGGCCGAGCGGGAGGTCTTTGCCTTTCGGATCAAACAGGTCAACCCCAAGGCGGCGGTGCTGTCGGTCAACGGTCTCACCGGCCAGGGAAGCTTGCTGCTGCAACGGCATCTGCAGCGGGCCCCAGCGGTCGATGCCCTGGAGGGTGTGCGCCTGCGGTTTTCCATGCCGGCGGCCCTGTGCTCCTACTGTCTCGGGGAGACCCGCATCGGCCGGGACTGCCAGATCGGCAACCTCAAGACGATGGATTTCTCATGACCGACCACGACCTTCTCCAGCTGCCGGCCGGCGAGCTGCTGCACAAGCACCCCTATGTGAGCGATTATTTCGCCTCTCGGGCGCTCCCCTCACCGGCTGGCCACCAGACCCTGGCAGGCTATTTTGCCGCGCTGGAAGCGGACCGGCTGGCGGAACTCGGCCTCGATGGCGAGGCCCTGGCCGCCCAGTTGCTCGACTTTATCCGCCACATGGAGCGGTTCAGAAGGGGCGCCGCCCGGCCGGTGGGCAAGATCACCCTGATCGGCGGGCGCGACAAGCACGGCCGGGCGGAGAATGTGCGGCTGGAGTTCAAGCGGGGCGATGTGATCTGCATCGTCGGCCCCACCGGTTCCGGCAAGAGCCGCCTGCTGGCCGATATCGAATCCATGGCTCAAGGGGACACGCCCACCGGGCGGCGGATTCTGATCGACGAGGCGCCTCCCGATGAAACCGCCCGTCTGTCGGGCGAGCAGCGCCTGGTCGCCCAGTTGTCGCAGAACATGAATTTCGTCATGGATCTGACGGTGGGGGAGTTTCTCACCCTGCACGCCGAAAGCCGGCTGGTCGCGGGCATCGACGCGGTGGTCCGGCAGGTCTTTGCCCTGGCCGCCGATCTGGCCGGCGAGCCCTTCACCCTGGAGACGGCGGTCACCGCCCTGTCCGGAGGCCAGTCGCGGGCGCTGATGATCGCCGACGTGGCCTGCCTGAGCGCCTCGCCGATCGTGCTCATCGACGAGATCGAAAACGCCGGGGTCGACCGGCGGCGGGCCCTGGAGCTGCTGGTGAAAAAGGAGAAGATCGTCCTTATGGCCACCCACGACCCCCTGCTGGCGCTCTCCGGCGACCGTCGGCTGGTGATCGCGGGGGGCGGAATTCGTAAAATCCTCACCACCACCGAGCAGGAGCGGGCCAACCGGACCGCCCTGGAGGCCCTGGACCGGCGGCTGATGGCGATGCGCGAGGCGCTGCGCGCCGGGAAGACCGTCGATTTCGATCTTTAGGCCATCCGGTTCCCTTCGGTTTGCCTCACGCCTTGCTTTATCCAGATTTTTGTTAGACAATTTCGACTGCGCGCCCTCCTCATCCGGATTGGGGATCCATGCCATGTTCAACAAATTGCTTCTTCTGATGATCGCCCTGCTGGGCGCCGCTCCGGGTTTGGCTGCAGAAATCCGCCTGTCGGCGGCGGCGAGCATGAACGACGCCCTCAAAGAGATCGCCGCAAGCTACGCCGGACGTCGCCCCGAGGCCATCATCCTGCCCAACTTCGCCTCCTCGGGGGCCCTGGCCAAGCAGATCGCCCAGGGGGCGCCGGCCGACATCTTCGTCTCGGCCAATCCCAAGTGGATGGACTACCTGGTGGCGGAGCAGCGAATTGCCCCGGAGAAGGTGGAAACCCTGGCCTGCAATTCCCTGGTGTTGGTCGGCAACCCGAACCTGAAGATATCCTCCCTGGACGACCTTCTCGCGTTGCCGCGCCTCGCCCTCGGCAGCCCCAAGAGCGTCCCCGCCGGTCAGTATGCCGCCCAGGCGCTCAGGGCCGCCGGGGTCTATGACCAGCTTGCCGAAGCGGGGAAGCTGGTGATGGCTCAGGACGTCCGCCAGGCCCTGGTTTACGCCGACCGCGGCGAAACCGACGGCGCCTTCGTCTACAAAACCGACGCTCTTTTGGCCCGGGGGGCGAAGATTCTTTACCAGGTGCCGCCGCACCTCTACGATGAGGTGACCTACCCGATGGGCCTGACCATGGGGGGGACGAAGAATGCCGAGGCGGTAGCATTTTTCGCTTTCCTGAAAAGTGGTGAGGCGCAAAAGGTGCTGGAGAGTTACGGCTTCGTTGTGAAGCGATAAAGCGAATTACCAATCACCAATCCCTATTGGCATGTTCGAGTTGACTCCTTCAGATTTTCAGGCCATCTGGCTCTCGGCCAAGGTGGCGACGGTCGCCACGCTGGCCTCGCTTCCCTTCGGCTTCGCCGCGGCCTATCTGCTGGTGTTCACCCGCATGCGCGCCAAGGCGCTGTTCGACGGGGTCATCAACCTGCCGCTGGTGCTGCCGCCGGTCGTGGTCGGCTATCTGCTGCTGCTGTTTTTGGGGGACCGGGGATGGCTCGGGGGAGTGCTGCGCGAGCTGGGGATCCGCGTCATCTTCACCTGGAAGGCGGCGGTGATCGCCTCGATGGTGGTCGGCTTTCCACTGCTGGTGCGCTCGATCCGCATCGGCATGGAAGGGATCGACGAGAAGCTGATCCAGGCCTCGCGCACCCTGGGGGCGCACCGGCTGGATGCCCTGTTCACCGTGATCCTGCCGCTGTCGGCCCGCTCGGTCCTCGCCGGGGCGACCCTGATGTTCGCCCGCAGCCTCGGCGAGTTCGGCGCGACCATCATCATCGCCGGCAACATCCCCGGGGTGACCCAGACCATCCCGCTGGCCATCTACGAGTACACCAGCGCCCCCGGCGGCGACCGCATGGCCCTGTCGCTGTGCCTGGTCTCCATCGTCCTTTCCCTGACGGTTCTCATGCTCAACGAGGGCCTGGTGCGGCGTTTCCGGCGGGAGGCGCGGCGATGAAGCTGGAAGTCTCCCTGCAGAAGCGCTTCGGCCAGTTCCATTTCCACGCCGATTTCAGCGTGGACGGGAGCCGGATCGGCATTTTCGGCAAATCGGGGAGCGGCAAGTCGACCCTGGTCGGGATGCTGGCCGGCCTGGTGCGGCCCGATGCCGGGTTCATCCGCCTCGACGGCCAGACCCTCTACGATTCCGCCAGCGGCGTGCGCCTGACCCCGGAACAGCGCCGGATCGCCGTGGTCTTTCAGCATGCCCACCTGTTTCCCCACATGAACGTCGAGCGCAACCTGCTCTACGGTTTCAAACGCACCCCGAGGGCCGAACGCAAGATCGATCCCGGGGCCCTGAGCGAGGTGCTCAACATCAGCCACCTGCTGGGCCGTGGGGTCACCACCCTCTCCGGGGGCGAGCGCCAGCGGGTGGCACTGGGGCGGGCGGTGCTCACCTGTCCGCGCTTCATCCTCATGGACGAGCCCCTGACCGGCCTCGACGAGGGGCTCAAGTTCCAGATCATCCCCTATCTGCAGAAGGTCTTTTCCGAGTTCGATATCCCCCTGCTGTTCATCTCGCACTCGCTCAACGAAATGCGGCTGATGACCGAGGACGTGCTGGTCTTCGAGAGCGGGCGCCTGGTCTCCCAGGTTACCGCCGAAGAACTCGCCCGCCAGCGCATGGGGACCAGCCAGGTGGGCTACATCAACCTGCTCAAGCTCTCCGACCCAGCGCCCCATGATGACCTTTGGGCCTACCGCTGGGGAACCCACGAGATGATCCTCACCGAGGGGAGCAACGGCGGCGGCGAGGCGCTCTTCGAACTCTCCTCCAAAGACATCACCCTGTTCAAGCGCCATCCCGAGGCCAGCAGTGCCCGCAATCTGTTCCAGTGCCGGATCGCCGAAGTCTTCGAAGCCGGCAATCGCATGGGGGTCGAGCTCGAGTGCGGCGGGGCGCGCCTGGTCTCCGAGGTGGTTCACGATGCCGCCAGGGATCTGGAGATCCGCAGAGGCGGTGAGCTCTTCGCCATCATCAAGGCCTCGGCCTTCCGCCGACTGTATTGAAAAAGGCAGTGGTCAGTGGGTAGTGGGCAGAAAGAGATGGCTGGTCAGGTTAGTGGTCCACCCCCAGCATTACGTTGGAGGCCTTGATGATCGCATAAGCGTCCCCGCCTTCCTTGAGGCCGAGGCTTGCCACCGCTTCCTTGGTGACGATGGAGGTGATCAGCGTTCCGCCGGGCAGTTCGACGACGACTTCCGAGTTGACGGCGCCGGCGATGATCTTCTTCACCTTTCCCTTTAACGTATTTCGCGCACTCAATTTCATGGCTTGACTCTCCTTGTCCGTTCCCTTCAAGGGCGATTGCTGGATGGTTCAATCCTATCAAGGAAATTTTGTCTGGCAATCATTGTCCCGCGACTTTCCGGGGATTGGCCCGACGTTTGCAGTCCAATGCGAGCCATCTGAAGGCTTCATCGGTCGCCAGCAATCGGGAGAGGGTTTCCGCGTGAGGGGGAGATGTATTTGAACAATCGCAAAAAAATGCTGTGGTCGGCCGTCCTGGCCGCGCTTTTTTTGTGCCTTCCAGCCTCCGAGGTCCTGGCCGGAACCCCCGTCAGGGTGGCCTGCTACCAGAACCATCCCTTGATCTCCTGCGGCAATCCCGGGGAGGAGTCCGGGATCTTCCCCGACCTGCTGGGATACATTGCCGAGCAGGAAAACTGGACTCTGGAGTATGTCGAGGGCACCTGGGAGGAGAGCCTCAAGCGCCTGACCGGCGGGCAAATCGATATGCTCGCGCCGGTCGCCCATACCCCCTCCCGGGCAGCGTCCATCGATTTTGGCCGGGAGACCGTGCTTTCCAATTGGGGGCAGGTCTATGTCGCCGATCACGCTGAAACCCAGTCGATCATGGACCTGGAGGGGACGGTGGTGGCGGTGCTGGCGGGAGATGTTTTTTACCGCCAGCCCAACGGCTTGAAGGAACTGGCCGAAAAATTCAACATCGGCATCGACTTCCTGGAGCTGCAAAGCTATCCGGAGGTGCTTGAGGCGCTGTCGACCGGTCAGGCCGACGCCGCCCTGGTCAACCGCATCTACGGCTTCCGCAATGAGGAGCGGTTCGGCATTCGCAGAACCCCCATCCTGGTCAACCCGGTCGCCATCCGCTTCGCCTTTCCCAAGGGGCGCAATTCCCAACTGCGGCAAACGCTGGATGGGCACCTGGCCGCCTTGAAAAAAGACCGGCAATCGGCGTATTACCAGGCGCTGGACCGGTGGCTGGGCCCCGAAGGCCGGTTCTCGCTGCCGGCTTGGGTCGTGTATCTGCCGGGGGGCCTTTGTCTGGCCGGACTGCTGGTTCTGGCGATCCTCATGTTCACCCGCTTTCAGGTGCGCAGAGGACTGGAGGAGATTTCCCGCAAAAACCGGCTGCTGGAAAATGAGATCGCCGAGCGGCGCTTCGCCGAGGAGCAGCTGGCCCATCAGAAGAGCCTTTTCGAGGCGGCGTTTAACAGCGTCCCCGACGCCATGGTGCTGTGCAATCGGCAGCGGGAGATCATCCGCTGCAATCGCGGGATGAGATCGGTCTTCGGCTATGATCCCGAAGAGCTGCTCGGAAAAAAGACCCTGCTACTCTACGCCAGCCGCGAAGAGTTTGAACGGCAGGGCCGGATCCGCTTCAACTCAGGGCCCGGGGAAAATACCCAGCCCTATGTGGTCGAATACCGGCGCAAGGACGGCACGGTTTTTCCCGGAGAGACGCTGGGGAGCAAGATTTATGGCGACAACGGCGAGGTCCTCGGGTTTCTGGGGTCCATGCGGGATGTCACCGAACGTCAGCAGGCGCAGCAGGCCCTGGCCTGGGAGCTGGAGGTCAACCGGACCCTGGCCGAACTGGCCCGCCTGCTGCTCAGTTCGGTTGCCATCGAAGACGTCTCGGCCGCCATTCTGGACAAAGCGCGGGAGCTGACCCAAAGCCGTTTCGGCTTTGTCGGGTACATCGATCCTCGCACCGGGGTCCTGATATCGCCGACCATGACCCGTGAAATCTGGGACCAGTGCCAGGTTCTCGGCAAAAGTTTCGTGTTTCATGCCTTCAAGGGGCTGTGGGGATGGGTTCTTGACCACGGCCAGTCCCTGCTGACCAACGCCCCGCAACAGGACCCCCGCTCCACCGGCATTCCCGAGGGGCATGCGCCGATCGAACGCTTCCTGGCGGCGCCGGCCATTGCCGCGGGGCAACTGGTCGGGCAGATCGCCCTGGCCAATTCGGCCCGCGACTACACGGCCAAGGATCAGGAACTGGTCGAGCGGCTGGCCTCCTTCTACGCCCTCGCCGTCGACAGCATGCGCAGCGGCGAGAAGATTCGGGAGAGCGAGGCCCGCTTCCGTTCCATTTTCGAAAGCGCCGGGGCCGGGATGAATACGATCGACCCCGAAGGCCGGTTCCTTCAGGCCAATCCTGCCTTCTGCCGGTGTATCGGTTATACTGAGGCTGAGCTGCTCGAAATGACCGTCGAGGAGATCACCCATCCGGACGATTTAGCGATCACCCGGACCCGGTTCGAGGAGGTTCGCCGCCTGCAGAGGGATTCCTTCGATTACGAAAAGCGCTTTTTGCGCAAGGACGGCCAGGTGGTCTGGGCCCAGGTCACCACCGCCTGGGTCGGCGATCCGGCGGGGCAACCCCAGTATGCCATCGGCCTGGTGCAGGACATCACCAAACGCAAGCTGGCCGAGGACCGGTTGCGGCAGAACGAGGAGTACCTGAAGCATCTGGCCCACCACGATTCCCTGACCCAGCTGCCCAACCGGCTGTTGTTCCACGATCGGCTGCAGCACGCCATGAGCCAGGCCCGGCGCTCCGGAAAGCAGCTGGCGCTGCTGTTCTTCGATCTCGACCGGTTCAAGAATATCAACGACTCCTTCGGGCATGAGATGGGAGACCGGGTGTTGAAAACGGTTGCCCGGCGGCTGCTCGGCCTGGTGCGCGCCTCGGATACGGTCGCCCGGCTCGGCGGCGACGAATTCGTGGTGATCCTCGAAGCCATAGATGATTCCGCCGGGGCCGCCGGGTTCGCCGGCAAGGTTCTGGCCGCCCTGGCCCAACCCATCGCCATCGCCGGTCAGGAACTGTTTATCACCACCAGCATCGGCATCAGCCTTTTTCCCGGCGACGGCGAGGATGCGGAGGGGCTGATGAAAAGCGCGGATGTCGCCATGTTCCGGGCCAAGGAAAAGGGGCGCAACACCCACCAGTTCTACACCCCGGACATGAATGCCCGCACCCGTGAGCTGCTGCTGCTCGAAAACCACCTGCGGCGGGCCTTGGACCATGAGCAGCTGAAGGTGTATTTCCAGCCGCAGGTCGATCTCGGTTCCGGCGCCCTGGTCGGCATGGAGGCCCTGGTGCGCTGGCAGCACCCCGAGCGGGGCCTGGTGCTGCCGGGCGACTTTATACCCATCGCCGAGGAGTCGGGGCTGATCGTGCCCATCGGCGAATGGGTATTGCGCAAGGCCTGCGAACAGGGACGCCGCTGGCAGAGCGCCGGGGCTCCCCCGGTTCGGGTGGCCGTCAACATTTCCGCCCGCCAGTTCCGTCAACCCGGGTTTATCGAGATGGTGGACCGGGTTCTGGGCGAAACCGGCTTTGATGCCCAGAGGCTCGAGCTGGAAATCACCGAAACCGTCCTGATGGAAAATGTCCAGGAAATCCAGGGGACGCTGGCCGAGTTGAAAAGCCGCGGTATTCAGCTGGCCATCGATGATTTCGGCACCGGCTATTCATCCCTCGGTTATCTCCGCAAATTTCCCATCCGGACCCTGAAAATCGACCGCTGTTTCGTTCGTGACGTCACCCGCGACGCCAACGATGCGGCAATCGCCACCTCGATTATCGCCCTGGCCCGCTCGATGGGGATCAGCGTTATCGCCGAGGGGGTCGAGACCCAGGACCAGTTGCGGTTTCTGCGGGAGAACGGCTGCGACCAAGGGCAGGGGCACCTGTTCGGCAAACCGCAGTCGGCCGAAGATCTTCACGGGGCCGCTCTGCCCCCGGCGGCAGTCTCCTTTCCGGTTTTTTGACCGGCTGATCCGGAACCGGGCAACCCCCTTCCCAGCGGGGAGCAGGCATGCTGCATTTCATTCAACTTGACCACCGGGTTCCGCCCGGCCTTTTCGGCGAGTTCCTCAACGCCCGGGGGATTCCTTTCCGGACGACCCACGCCTATTCCGAGACCGCGTTGCCGGTCTGGCCGGGTATGTCCCGAGTCATTGTCCTGGGTGGCTACATGGGGGTCCACGATACCGGCACCTGCCCCTGGCTGAGCGGGTTCAAGGCCTGGCTGATCCGCCTGCTGGAACATCCCGTCCCTTGCCTCGGCATCTGCCTTGGGGGGCAGCTGCTGGCCGATGTCCTTGGCGCAACAGTTCATTCCCGGCGCCACGGCGAGCGGGGCTGCCAGCCGGTAGCCTTGACCGCCGCCGGTTTGGCGGATCCGCTGTTTCGGGGCATCCCCTCGCCGTTTACCGCCTTTCAGTGGCACAGCGACAGCTTCGAAATTCCGGCGCAAGCGGTGCACCTGGCCAGCTCGGAGCATTGTCCCGGCCAGGCCTTTCGCTATCGCAACGCCTGGGGGCTGCAGTTCCACCCCGAGGTCGACGAAACGATCGTGGCCGACTGGAGCCGGATCACAGGTGCCGGGCCGCAAATCGGTGTCGCCTTCGCCCGCCACCGTGAGGCCATCCAGAGGGTCTCTTTCAAAATTTTGACCAATTTCCTTGCCCTGGCCGACCGCTAAAGGGCGGTCGGCTGGCGGTTGGCGCCCGCCCTTGGGCCCTCGTTCTCGATTATTAGCGGATTCTCTATTTTTTGTCGATCCGACCCGTCTACGGCCTGGAAGTTGCAATCTTCGGTTTCGTCCATGTTGGCAATTCGATACGGGAGATGGCGGGTTGAAGCTCTCAACAAAACTGCTGCTGGCCATTGCGGGGCTATCGGTGCCGGCTTTCGGCATCGTTGCCATTCTCGAATACCAGCAGGCGAAAAACGACGTCGCCCTGCGGTTGCGCGACGAGGCGCGAACGATGCATGCTCTGTTGATGGCCACCCGCGAGGTGTACCACGACCAGTTTCGCGCCAGCGGGCTGCCGGTCACCGAGCAGACCCTCGGCTTTCTGCCGGCCCACGCTCTGGGCCGGATTTCCGGAAGTTTTCACGAATGGGAGACGCGCGGACTGACCTTCAACCAGGTCTCGGACCGGCCCCGCAATCCGGAAAATATGGCCGACCCGGCGGAGTCGGAGGCGATAGGGTATTTCCGTGAGCACCCCGAAGCCGAGGATCGCCTGGCTTCGATCACCGATGCCTCCGGGGAGCAATTTCTGCATTACGCCAGGCCGATCCGGGTCGATAACTCCTGCCTGGAATGTCACGGCCAGGAAGCCAAGGCCCCGCCGGCGGTACGGGCCCGATATGACGAAGGATACAATTACCGCTCCGGCGACCTGCACGGGATCCTCAGCATCAAGCTGCCGGCGGCCATGATCGAGGCCCAGGTTTCGGGCCAGCTCGAAAAAAGCCTGATCGCCCATCTGGCCGGCCTCGCGCTCATCTGCCTTGGCCTGCACTGGCTGCTGCGGAAGCTGATCATTCAAAGGCTCAAGCCCCTCGATAAGACGGTTGCCGCCATCGCCGCAGGGGATGGACGGGTGCCGGTCCCCCTGGCCGGCTCGGACGAGATCGCCTCGGTTTTCCGGGCCCTTGAGGCCATGCAGGCGGCCATCGCCGCGCGGGAAAAGCTCCTGCGCCAGAGTAAGGAGCGGTTCAGGCAGCTCTCGACCCGCTTTCAGGTTCTGTTCGATGCCATCCCCAACCCCTTAAGGCTGATCTCCCCCGAATTCAGGATCCTCTGGGCCAACCGCGCCGCCGTTTCAGCGACCGGCCTGGATATCTCAGAGCTGACCGGCCGCCTCTGCTACCAGGTTATTCAGGGTCGTTCCCGACCCTGCGAAGGCTGCCAGATGGTCAAATGCCTTGCTTCGGGCGGCACCGAAACCTCCCTGGTCCAGGATCGGCAGGACCGGACCTGGCGAATCCAGTCCACTCCCGTCGGGGACGAAGTCGGTGGGGAAGTCGGTGTGATCGAATGGGGCCAGGACATCACCGAGGAGTTGAAGCTTGAGACCGAATCGAGGCGCACTGCCCAGCTGGCCTCCCTCGGGGAGCTGGCGGCCGGAATTGCCCACGAGATCGACAACCCGCTCACCGGCATCGTCAACCATGCCCGGCTGCTGTCCAGCGGGCTGGATCAGGAAGGCCGGGAGCGCGAGATCGTCCGGTGCATCATCAAGGAGAGCGAGCGCATCGCGGTCATCGTCCGCAACCTGCTCTCCTTCGCCGGGCAGCGCAAGGAGAGTCCGGCAACGGTTTGCCTCCAGGAGCTGCTCACCGAAACCCTGGCCCTGGTCGAAGCTCATCTGCGTCGGGACGGCATCCACCTGACGGTCGATATGCCCCCCAGTCTGCCCCACATCACGGCTTTTAAGCAGCAGCTTCAGCAGGTGGTGCTCAACCTGCTCAGCAATGCCCGTGACGCCCTGAATCAGAAAAAATTCACCGATCCTATGGAAAAAATCCTCGAAATTCGGGGCGAATGGTTCGGCAGCGACGGCCGGCCGTGGGTCCGGCTGGTTTTTCATGACCGGGGCGCCGGGATCCCGGAGGATCTTCTCGACCGGGTGCTCATCCCGTTTTTCACCACCAAGCCCCCGGAACTGGGGCCGGGGTTGGGGCTGAGCATCAGCCACGGAATCATCCGCGAGCACGGCGGCCGGCTCAGGATCGAGAGCGTCGAGGGAGCCTTTACCGAGGTTCGGATGGAACTCCCCGTGACGCCCCCGGAGCGGGAACATCCCTGAACCGGGGCGCCGGCGCGGTTTTATTGCCCGGACCTTTTCGTTTAACCGCTAACTTCCCAAGGAAAATCAAGCATGTCGAGGGGCGAAACGCCGGCGAAACTGCTCCTGGTGGATGACAACCCGGACAATCTACTGGTGCTGGAGAAGGTCATCGATCATTATCTGCCCCGGTGTACGGTGGTCACGGCCGGCAGGGCCGAAGAGGGCCTGTCGATCGCGGCGACCCTTTCGCTGGACGGAGTCCTCATCGACCTGCAGATGCCGGGGATGGACGGCATCGAGATGTGTCGGCGCCTCAAGGCCGCCCCCCTTACCGCCGAGGTGCCGGTCATCCTGTTGACGTCTTCTCTTTCCAGCCCGGAAAAAAGGGTCGAGGGGCTGGAGGCGGGCGCCAACGATTTCATCGTCCGGCCGATCAGCAATCTCGAGCTGGCTGCGCGGATCAAGACGATTCTGCGCCTCAAGCAGGCCGAGGACCGGCTGCGCGAAAGCAATGCTCGTTACGTCAGGCGGCTGCGGGAAAAAACCGTCGCCCTGCGCAATTACCGCAAGGCGGTGGAGAGTTCGGAAGACCTGATCGTGGCCTTCGACAGGGACCATCGCCTGCTCCTCGCCAATCGGGCGTTTTTTGATTACTGTGGGCTGCAGCGCGCAAGTGCGCAGGGGCGCACCATCGACGAAATCCTGGGTGGGGAGCTGCGGGAAAACAGAATCGTTCCGCTGTTGAATCGCTGTTTCGGCGGAGAGGCGGCGACCCAGGAACTCTCTTTGCTGTTGCCGGGGGGCGGTCTGCGCGACATGTATGTCCGCTATACCCCCCTGAAGAGCGCCGGGGGGAGCATCGAGGGGGCTCTGGTGACTCTGCGCGATGTCACCGAAATCCGACGGGCCGAAGCCGAGTCCCGCCGCAACGGCCAGCTCGCTTCGCTGGGGGAGCTGGCGGCCGGGGTCGCCCACGAAATCAACAACCCGATCAACGGGGTGATCAACTATGCCCAGCTGCTCGCCAACCGCCTTGGCGGCTACGGTCCCGGGGCGGATATCGCCAACCGCATCATCAAGGAAGGCGACCGCATCGCCGTCATCGTCCGCAACCTTCTGTCCTTCGCCCGGCAGCGCAAGGAGCACAAGGGACCGGTCAGCATCACCGAGGTGCTAGACGAGTCGCTGGCCCTGGTGCGGGCTCAGCTGGCCCGGGACGGCATCCGCCTGTCCGTCGAGCTCGACGCCGCCCTCCCCCGGGTTCGGGGGCTCAAGCAGCAGCTCCAGCAGGTGGTGCTCAACCTGATCAGCAACGCCCGCTACGCCCTCAATAACCCCCGCGGCGAGAGTCGCGAAAAGGTTCTCGAAATCCGCGGCGAGCGTCTCGCCGGCCAGGGCGCCTCGCACATCCGGCTCACCTTTTTCGATAACGGCCGGGGAATCGCCGCGCAGCACCTGGAAAAGGTCCTCAACCCGTTTTTCACCACCAAGCCCCAGGACCAGGGGACGGGGCTGGGGCTGAGCATCAGCCACGGCATCGTCAACGACCACCGGGGGCAGCTGGGCATCGAAAGCGTCGAGGGCCAATTCACCCGCGTCACGGTGCAGCTTCCCGCCGACCTGCCGCCGGAGGGCCGCCCATGAAACCGAACATCCTCATCATCGACGACGAAGAGAGCATCCGCTACACCTTCGCCTGTTTTCTGGCCGATGCCGGATATCGGCCGGAGCCCGTCGGCAGCTTCGATGAAGCCGCCGAGCGGCTGGCCGAAGACGACTTCGACCTGGTTTTCGCCGACATCCTGCTCGGGGGGCACTCGGGCATCGATCTGCTGCGGCTTCTCCGGGAGAAAAACCCCCATTGCCCGGTGGTGATGATCACCGGTTTTCCCAGCGTGGAAACGGCCGCCGAAGCGGTGCGCCTGGGCGCCTATGACTACATCCCCAAGCCGGTCACCCAGGAGGCGCTGCTGCGGATCACCGGCAAGGCCCTGGAGTTCAAGCGGATCGAGGAAGAAAAACGTAACTACCAGACCAATCTCGAGGCTATTTTCCGCAGCGTCCAGGACGCCATCGTCACCGTGGACGGGGCGCTGCGGGTGGTCGAGATGAACCATGCCGCCGGACGGGTCTGCGGCCTCACCCGGCAGTCGGTGGGGGAGGGCTTCGCGTCCCTGTCCCGGCCCTGCCTGGGGCGCTGCGTCGAGGCTCTGAAAGAGAGTCTCGAGAAAAACGCCTGCCTGGAGCTGCAGGGGATCGAGTGCCGGCATCGGCAGAGGCCCAACCAGATGGTGAACCTGAATATCTCGCCGCTGTTGGATCACCGCGGCGGCTCTTCCGGGGCGGTCATGGTGGTGCGCGACGAAACCCGGCTGAACGCCCTGGAGAGAGATCTCACGGAGAAGCGCCGGTTCCACAAGATTATCGGCGTCAGCCAGCGGATGCAGGAGATCTACGCTCTGCTCGAAAAGCTGGCCGAGGTGCCGACCACCGTGCTGGTGACCGGCGAGAGCGGCAGCGGCAAGGAACTGATCGCCGATGCCCTGCATTACCAGGGGCCGCGCCGCAACCAGCCGCTGGTCAAGGTGAACTGTTCGGCCCTGTCGGAAAATCTGCTCGAAACCGAACTCTTCGGCCACGTCAAGGGAGCCTTCACCGGAGCCGTCAAGGATCAGATGGGCCGCTTTCAGAAGGCCCACGGCGGCACCATCTTTCTGGATGAAATCGGCGATATCTCTCCGCGCTTGCAGCTGCGGCTGCTGCGGGTGCTGCAGGAAAAAACCATCGAAAAGGTCGGCGATTCCCGGCCCATCGAGGTCGATGTCCGGGTGGTGGCCGCCACCAACCAGAACCTGGCCGAAAAGATCCGGCGCGGCGCGTTTCGCGAGGATCTCTTTTACCGTCTGAAGGTGGTCAACATCGCCCTGCCGCCGCTGCGCGAGCGGCGCAATGACATCCCGCTGCTGGTGGAGCATTTTCTGACCAAGCTCAACCCGCGGTTGAACCGGCAGATCCGCGGGATCTCCGCAGACGTCGAACGCATGTTTCTGACCTACCATTGGCCGGGCAATGTGCGGGAACTGGAACATGTCCTGGAGCATGCCTCGGTTCTCTGTTCCCGGGCGGTGATCGGCCCGGAGGACCTGCCGCCCGATCTGCCCGCCAGCCTTTCCGGCGCCGGAGCCGCCGCGGCCACCGCACCCAGCGACGCCGAGGCGATCCGCGAGGCCCTGGCCAGGGCGGGCGGCAACAAGGCCAAGGCCGCCCGCCTGCTCGGCATCAGCCGGCGGACCATCTATCGAAAGATCGTGGAGTTCGGGGTTTCATTCGACTAGCCCCCGGCGCAACGGCTCGACTGTGCCATGACACACTTCCGTGCCGCGCGCCAACTGTGTCCTGGCACACCTTTTCTGTCACATCCTCCCTTCTGGTTGTTTCTCCCTCCGGCCTGTTCCGAATGATCTGACAAATATTCTGGTTGCGGTCCTGTCGACGGCAAGCTGTCGAAAAATGGTTATTTTTCCCATTTCGGGGGACTGGGTTCAGTGAGGCGGCCAAATAAATGGCCGTTAAATCTCGAGTCGGCATTCCTTTTGAAATGTCTCCTGGGCACGGTGTTTAATCTGGCGCGCTGTCTGAGGTGGGTGGGTCCCATGCCTGAATGGAGTCCGGAAAAATTCGCCAAGCTCTGCCCGCTGGTTCGGGAACCTCAGCCGGAGTGTTTCTGCTTCAACCTGACCAGCAGAAACGCCGAGGCGGCCATTTACTACTGCGGCGGGAATTTTGCCGAATGTGAAATCTACCGGAGCCGGCACGGGGAGAAGCAACCGACCCCGGGAACAATGCCGCCGGACCCATCTTCGAAAATGGAGCCATGATGACTTTTGGTAACCTGAAGACCCTTGCCGGCAAGTCCGGCATGCTCGTTGGCGCTTCTGGATCGGCCGCTGCGCTGGTCGTGCTGGTGGTGAGCGGTGCGGGATGGCTGTCGATACTGCTGCTGGCCGCCGTGTCCCTGGGCTGGGCCGCGCTGTGCCTTGGCGCCGGAGGCAACCCTGCCGGCGGCGCAGAGGCTCGAAAGGCCGATGAAGAAAACGCCGAACTCACCGCCAGGACCTGGGCCCTGTTCGGTAGCCTGGCCGATGAATTCAATGGCCAGTTCGGTAACATCAAGTCCGAAAACGGCCAGGTGCAGGGCATTCTGGCCGATGCCATCGAAAAGCTGATTGCCAGCTTCACCGGTTTGCAGGAACAGAGCCGTCGCCAGCAGGAGCTTGCCGTCACCCTGACCAGCAGCGATCGCTCGCAGGCCGCGCAGGCCTCCGAGCAGATGAGTTACGAGGCCTTTCTGCAGGAAATCGACCGGGTCCTGCAGTCCCTGGTCGACTCGGCGGCCGGAAACAGCCGCATTGCCGAGTCGCTGGTCGAGAAAATGAACCGCACCAGCAGTCAGTTCAAGGGCGTGCTGGAGATGCTCGGCGACGTGCGCAAGATCGCCAACCAGACCCAGATGCTGGCCCTCAACGCCGCCATCGAGGCCGCCCGTGCCGGCAAGGCGGGCAAGGGGTTCGCGGTGGTGGCCGAGGAGGTGCGCAACCTGTCGGTGCGGTCCAACAGCTTCAGCGAAAAAATCGGCGAATCGGTCAGCGGCATCGCCGAGGCCCTGAGTGCGGTGGAGACGACGGTCCGGGACATGGCCGAACAGGACACCCGGATGGTCGGCGAGGCCCGCCACCAGGTCGACGGACTCATGGAAAAAACCCGCGCCTTCAACCGCAGGCTGGAGGCTTCGGCTCAGCAGATATCGGGGATTTCCACCCAGGTGGAACAAGAGGTCCGCGGGGCGATCACCTCGTTGCAGTTTCAGGACATGGCCACCCAGGTTCTGGCCCACGTCAGCGGCCGGGTGGAGATCCTCGAAGCGGTCCTGGACGATCTGGCCCGGCTTTCGCGCAAGATGGAAGAGGACGATGCCGAACTCCGGGATTCCTGCGCCAAGCGCCTGGAACAGTTCCGACAAGGTCTTGACGAGGCTTCGGTGTGTATCGAGAACGCCCGGCACAACCCGGTGTCGCAAAAAAGCATGGACCAGGGGGAAATCGAACTTTTCTAACCGTTCTATCGATTCCGCCCGGTTGTCGTGGGAAGGAGGAGTGCTGTTATGGCAAAGAAGATTCTGGCGGTAGACGATTCGCGTTCCATCCTGCAGATGGTGTCTTTAACCCTCAAGGGGGCCGGCTACGACGTCGATGTCGCCGCCGACGGCCAGGCCGCGCTGGATATGGCCGGCACCGGCGGGTACGCTCTGGTCATCACCGACCTCAACATGCCGCGCATGGACGGCCTGACCCTGATCAAGTCGCTGCGCGGCAAGCCCCAGTACCGGTTCACTCCCCTGTTGATGCTGACCACCGAGGCCAACCCCGCTTTCAAGGCCCAGGGCAAGGCCGCCGGCGCCACCGGCTGGCTGGTCAAGCCCTTCGATCCCCAGCAGCTGCTGGGGGTGGTCAAGAAAGTGCTGGGTTGAGCGCACCGACTTAACCCGGGGGCCGGGACGTCGGGCCGTAGCAGCACCCGGGGGAACAGGAGGATTTCATGGTTCACATCGATTGGCAACCGGCCGGGGATCCCGGAAGCGAAACGTCCGGGACATTGAAAATCGCGGGAGAGGCGACCGTCGAATCCGTCAATCAGATCAGGGACGCCCTTCTGGAGCGTCTGAAATCGATGGACGAGGTCCTGCTCGATTGCGAGCAGGTGACCGGCATCGATTTTTTCGCCATTCAGCTGTTCTGCTCGGCCCACCGCAGCTCGGCGGCCTGGCAGAAGCGGCTGGTCTTATCCGAACCGCTCGGCGAAAAGCTGGCGGGCGCGATGGCCGCCACCGGGTTCGCCCGCCATCGCGGGTGCAAACAGTGTCCGGAAGGGGAGCGCTGTCTCTGGCTTTGTTGAACAAGGCGGGCAGGGCAATGCCGGGGCACCGAGCGTCGCCCGATGCATATTCTTACCGAAAAGGCAGGTGCTGCAATGACCGATAACCAGAAAGATGTGTTCAGGGAGGAGGCCGGCGAGCTTTTGAGCGAGCTGGAGACGGCGCTGCTCGAGTTGGAGGAGACGCCGGACAACCCCGAACTGGTGGCCCAGGTTTTCCGGGCCATGCACACCATCAAGGGCTCGGGCGCGATGTTCGGTTTCGACAACGTCGCCGCCTTCACGCACGAGGTCGAAACCGTTTTCGATCAGGTGCGTAACGGCCGGATTCCGGTGACCAAGAACCTGGTCAACCTCTCGCTGGCCGCCAGGGATCACATCACCAGCCTGCTTGAAGCCCCCCAGGACGAGGGGATCGACCAAGATCGCAGCCAGGAGCTGGTGAGCGCTTTTCGGCAGCTGCTTCCCGCGGAAGGGCCCGAGGTGCAGGTCTCGCCGCAGGGACAGCCCGCCAGCGAGGCGCCGGCGGCCCAGGTCACCTACCGCGTTCGCCTCCGGGTCCCCCGGGACATCGTCCTGCGCGGCACCCGTCCGGATACCCTGCTGGTCGAACTGGCCGAGCTGGGTCACTGCCGGGTGGTCGCCCAGACCGAGGCCATCCCCCCGCTTGAGGAAATCGAGCCCGAGTCCTGCTACGTCTTCTGGGATTTCATCCTGACCACCGACCAGGGTGAGAACGCCATTCGGGATGTCTTCATATTCGTCGAGGACGATACCGAGTTGAGCATCGAAATCATCGATGAAGAAGGCCAGTTCGACAATGACGAGGGATACAAGCGGCTGGGCGAAATTCTGGTCGAGCGCGGCGATCTGACCCCGGAGGCTTTGGCGCAGGTTCTGAATGCGCACAAGCCCATTGGGCAGGTTCTGATCGAAACCCAGGGCGTTCATCCCGACAAAGTCGAGGCGGCCCTCCAGGAGCAGGAGGTGGTGCGGGAGCGGCGCCGGCAGCGCCAGGCCCAGGAAACCGCCACCAGCGTCCGGGTGCCGGCCGAGCGGCTCGATTACCTGGTCGACATGGTCGGCGAGCTGGTCACCGTCCAGGCCCGGCTTTCCCAGGCCGCCGCGACCCGCCAGGATGCGGAACTGACGGCGATCGCCGAGGAGGTCGAACGCCTGACCGCCGAGCTGCGCGACAGCTCGCTGGGGATGCGCATGCTCCCCATCGGCTCGACCTTCAGCAAGTTCAAGCGCCTGGTTCGCGATCTCTCCCAGGAGCTGGGCAAGGAGATCGATCTGGAAACCTCCGGCGCCGAGACCGAACTGGACAAGACCGTCATCGAAAAGCTCAACGATCCGCTGGTGCATCTGATCCGCAACAGCATCGACCACGGCATCGAGACGCCCGAGGTGCGCCGGCAGGCCGGCAAGCCGGCGGCCGGCACCGTGCATCTGGCCGCCATCCATTCGGGCGACAGCGTCCTTATCGAGATCCGCGATGACGGCAAGGGGCTCGACCGCGAGGCGATTCTGGCCAAGGCCCTCGAAAAAGGGATCGTTGCCGAGGGCGTCCAGCTCAGCGAGCGGGAAACCTTCGAGCTGATCTTCGCCCCGGGATTTTCCACCGCCCAGAAGGTGACCGGCGTCTCCGGCCGCGGGGTCGGCATGGACGTGGTCAAGCGCGCCATCGACGCCCTGCGCGGCGCCATCACCATCGACAGCCGGCCGGGGGCCGGGACCACCATCACCGTCAAGATCCCCCTGACCCTGGCGATTATCGAGAGCCTGCTGGTAAAGATCGCCGGCGACGCCTTCGTGTTGCCGCTATCCGCCGTCGAGGAATGCGTCGAGCTGAGCCGCGAGGCCGTGGCCCGGGCCCACGGCCGGAACCTGATCCCGGTACGGGGCCAGCTGATTCCCTACATTCCGCTGCGCCAGCAGTTCGGCATGCCGGGGCAACCGCCGGACATGCAGCAGGTGGTGGTCACCCGGGTGGGCGGCAGCCGGGTCGGGTTTGTGGTCGATCACGTGGTCGGCGAACACCAGACCGTGATCAAGTCGCTCGGCCGCATGTACCGGGATGTGAAAGGGTTGTCCGGAGCCACCATCCTCGGCGACGGAACGGTGGCGCTGATCCTGGATATCCCCCGGTTGTTTCAGGACGCAGAAACCGTCGAACGCATAGCCGCCGGCGCCTGAGGCGAGGCGCCGGGAGGGAAAGGAGATCTTTCAATGAGTGTGGAGGGTGTCAACGAAACCAGTCAATACCTG
>NPID01001811.1_pt2 | contig 20630 bp, 19 predicted proteins | sample 8637491 | NCBI WGS metagenome assembly NPID01 (sample SAMN07420843, study PRJNA396082) | bioreactor metagenome | isolation source: sample BA6 brine-fed electro-methanogenic bioreactor BA | place: Japan: Kochi | collected 2016-06-14 | reverse complement strand
CTGTGTCTATAGCGGACGCAGGACATATCCCATGCTTCCCACCCCCCCAATGCCGCTTGATGAAGCTGGGAGGTACAGGCATTTTCCTGTTGGCGGCAATTGCTTTATCGGAGTAGAGGGTATGCAGAATATTACTTTGCCCAATGTGATGAACGATAGTACATTTATATCAACACCTGAGTACCTGGATTATGCTCCGGTTACTATTGTTGATCGGTACGATTGGGACGGAACCTATCTTGATAGCTATTGTCTCCCTGACTCTTGTCTTAGTTACTCCGTACTTGTTGACTCCGTTACATTTGCAGTACTGAACTACGCTGAAGGTGCTGTAAAACTGCTTACCACCTATTGAGACAGGCTACACGAAGCGCTTTGAGAGCGGAAGGATAAGGCCCAGGGAGGCCTGTGCCCTTCTGGAGAAGGGCATGAAGCTCCCAATGGAATAGCTGAATCTGGTGCCACTTGAGATATGCCTGCACACAACCGATCGGGAGGGCCGATTCGCCGGTCAGATTGCACCCTCATGGTCATAACTCTGACCCACCTCTTCACCCGTCATCGTCAGGGACGGGGAATCATCTTTTGGGCCTGAAGCCCGTCGGGAATTACAATTGGGTGAACTCTTGGAGCGCAGGGTCTTCCTCCGGAACTCTCGTGTTAGACTGTTATCCTCGCAGGTGTGACATTGGTTGACACAATACGCCAATGGCGTATATTCGAGTATGAGATTCATAGAGACCCGGATTTTCACAAAGCAGGTGCAGAAGCTGCTGGAAGACGATAGTTACCGCATGCTTCAATCTGCTTTGATGTTGAAACCTGACCTGGCTCCTGTCATTCCTGGGAGCGGTGGGTTGAGAAAGATGAGCTGGAGTCTGCCAGGTTCAGGTAAGAGAGGATCTCTGCGCTTACTCTACTACTGGGACCCACCTGAAGATATCTACATGATCTTCATCTACCAGAAGGTGAAACAAGAAAGCATTACGCCTGCTCAGTTGAAAGTTCTGAGAAAGCTAGTGGAGGAGAACCTGAAATGAAGAAGAGTGATTTTGACCTGCTGGTCGCCAGTATCGAAGAGGCTGGTGACATCAAAGCTGGGCGCAGGGAAGCATCTCGTCTTTTTGAGATGAGCCCGCCTGAAATCAAGAAGGTTCGAGATCAGCTTCATGTCTCACAAAGGGAGTTTGCCCTGATGATAGGAGTCAGCGTCAGAACCCTTCAGAACTGGGAGCAGGGTAGACGGAAGCCTGATGGACCGGCGAATGCGCTGCTGAGGATTGCTTCCAGGAATCCTGAAGCAGTTCTAGAGGCTCTTCACTCGAACTGAAAGCACCCTATTGATTAATCATTGATTGATAATAAGAGCGAGTATGATTCGTTCCTGGCTGCCTCTAATCAATCTCGGATGAGTGTACTGATCTTGCCCATTACTTCCCTGGTCACAGCATCAGGAGCTCTGCAGATCAGCTCAGCACCACGCGCTCGCCAGTCCAGGCTCCGGATCTGATCGGACAGGATCACTCCAGATACCTCAAGGTCCTTTGGAATCAGCACTTCAAATGGATACCCCTTTGCCGCATTCGTGATCGGGCACATCAGCGCGAGGCCTGTCTTGCTGTTGTAAGAGGCTGGAGATACAACCAGGGCTGGACGTCGTCCAGCCTGCTCGTGCCCTGCTTGCGGATTGAAGGAGAGCCACACAATGTCCCCCCTTGTCGGGGAAAACCCGCCAGCCATCACCAGGCTTCCTGCCCGACGACCTCTCCGGTATCGATTTCAGCATGCATGTTATCGCTTGTGATGCCCTTCAGCAGGTCATCCAGCCGATACTCATGCTCGATCCTGGGATCAATGACTATCCGGCCATCATCAATGCTCAGATCAACTGAAGTACCGTTGGAAACGTGCACTTCCCTCACGAAGGCTCCGGGGATGCGTACAGCCAGACTGTTGCCCCATTTCTGAATCCTTGTTCGCATTGTATCCTCCTTGTATCTACACTGAAGATACTCTTTTTTTACAGGTGTGCAAGCCCTGCAATCAGAACCCGCCTCGGGGCGGGTGAAATGATTTATGCTGAATGTGCTCAATGTCGCTGATTACTCAATCATAGAGGCAACGCGATGGCCTCCCGGATCACCGCACTTTCTGAAAGAAGTAGTTGGGATTTCTGGCGATGAGCCTGTAGTCCTTCATTCGCTTGACTTTCCTGGCAACATCGTTGACCTCCCACACGGAACCGTCCGCGGAGTTGTCGAAGAGAATGAAGCCTCCTTCGGAGAGATGTCCGCTGCAGTTCATGAAGTCGCGCTTGACTGCTTCACGGGAGTGGTCGCCGTCTATGTAGCAGAATGAGATTGGTCCTCCCATGGTGAATCGCTTTCCTTCGAGGTCTGTTTGCTCCTGCTTTGCTTTCCAGTTCTGGAAGAACTCGTCTGAGGTCATGCGGAAGGCCAGGGGAGGGTCGTCGGGGCAGAAGTGTTTCGTGTTGCGCTGGAAGCTTTGTTGAATGAAGTCATTCGTTGTGCCGGTGAACCCGGCTTCGGTGAACTCCCAGGGGTCGCAGCAGATAAGCTGGTTCTTTGTGTTGTGCCTGCGCTTGAGCAGGGTGATCATGCATGCGCTGAGGCCGCAGAAGGAGCCTATCTCCAGGATGGGGGAGTGGTCGGGGAGGTTTTTCAGGGCGTGGTCGAAGCAGTAGACATTGCCCCTGGGGAGCATGCCGGGGACTGCCATGGACAGTCTTGTCATCTCGTCCGTCCAGGTGTTTTCGTGGAATGGGCCGCGGAGGGACTCCCTCCTTGCCATCCAGTGGAGTGCTGACCTGGCGGGGTGCCTTATCAGGTTGCGGAGTTTTTGCTGCCTCCCTGGTTTAGAAGAAGAACCTGACACCTATTGCCGCGTCGATATAGAAGTCGGTGTCCGGTACTATGCTGAGCCCCGGGGCAACCTCCAGGAACATGTCGATGTCGTTGTGGGCGAAGAGGTATTCGATGCCCAGGGGTACCCTTCCGCCAACGAAGGTGTCGTCGTCGCCGAAGGCCACCCAGGCGCCCAGGCCGTAGTACCAGGGAAGCTGTCCCTTCTCCACTTCGATGTCGCCGAAGCTGTGCCAGAGATAGTCGCCGTGGACCATCACCCATTCGTCGGTGAAGCTCCAGGCGGCGGCGGCGTCAAAGGCGGTGGTGACGCTGGTGAAGTGCTTGAAGGAAATGCCGGTGGGGTTGCCGGCGATGAGGCCGAGACCGGTATCACCCTTTCCCGGGGAGAAAGAGATCATGGCTGCAATGATGAGTGCGTTCATTTTCCTTCCTTCCTTGAATTACCGGCGGGACATTGCTGCCCCGCCGGTGCTTGTTCGCTCTTTTTTTGCGGGGCCTATACCAGTTTTGCCAGGTTGTCGGCGAAGAGCTTCACATACTCCCCGGTGGGGTAGGCGCTGGCCATTGCCCTGGAGGCAAGCGCTATGCTCTCCTCAAGGGGGAGGGTGTAGCGCATCTTCATGAACCTGCTTCTGAACTCGGTTACCTGGTCGGCAACGTTCTCGTTCTTCACGATGACCCTTGCCATGAGCTGGGCCAGTTCGCCGAAGTCGTCTTCGTTCATGCCGAACCTGGTCATTTCACTTACGCCTGTTCTGATGCCGCTGGAGGTGAGGAAGGTGTCGTCATCGGGGAGGGCCTGGTAGTTCACCACTATGTTGTTCTCCTGGAGGCGGTCGGCGATCTCGGCGCCGTCGCCGTGGTCGATAACCCTGACCACTACCTGGTGTGTCCTGGTGTAACCGTCCTTCGGGTCACCCTCCACCTTCAGGCCGTTGTCGGCCAGGTGCTTCGCGAAGGCCCTGGCGTTGGAGAGCACCTTTGCCTGGTACTCGTCCTTGAAGGCGTTCATCTCGTGGGTGGCCACCAGGAGGCCGAGAAGGGTTGCAAGGTGGTGGTTGGAGGTGGAGCCGGGGAAGGCCCTGCTGTTGATGTCCAGCCAGAGCTTCCTGAAGGGGGTCTTCTTCGCCATGTTGCTGACGATGGCGCCCCTCTGGGGGCCGAAGTAGGTCTTGTGGGTGGAGCCGGTAACAACATCGGCGCCTTCCGCGAGAGGGGCCTGGAAGGCTCCGTAGAGGCCGAACACATGGGCCATGTCGTACATGACAACAGGCTTGTCCTCCCAGTTGGCGATGTGGTCGCAGAGCTTCTTCACAGGTTCGGGGTAGAGGAACATGCTCTTTCCGAAGACAATCAGTTCAGGCCTGTTCGAGTCGAGGAGTTCGATCATCTTCTCCTCGTCGATCTTGTAGGGGTTGTCCTTCTGCACCGGGAAGTTCACGCAGTTCTCTTTGCCCGTATCGGGGTTGATATCCACGAAGTTGAACAGGGCGCCCATGGGCTGGCTGGAGAGGTGGCCTCCCATGCCCAGGTCGTTGTTCATCACGGATCTGAGCTTCCGGAAGGTGCCCTCCGGTGAGGTTCTGTTGGCGAACTTGGTTACGGCCTTGAACACAACCTCGTTGGACATCTGGCCGCTAACCGGGCGGAGCTCAGCCTCGGAGCACTGGAAGTACTCGCAGAGGGCCTCCTGGGCCTCTACCTCTATGTCCCTGATGAAATCGGTTCCGTGGTAGAAGTAGACCTCCTTGCCCTTCATGGTGCGGTGCTCGGCGTACCTGCCGGCGGGGTCGCAGATCTCGCAGGCCTTCACCAGGGGGCTGGGGGTGTTCTCGCTGGGGATCAGGTTAACGCACTGCCTCTGTCTCCAGAGGTTGTTCCTTTCGATCCTGCCGAAAAGTTCGTTCATTTTTGCTGAAAGGTCGCTCATACATATCCTCCGTTAACTTAACTCTGACTTACAAAGTCTCGAGACTTCCTCTTACGGTAGCCGCGTTGATCACCATGATGCATGCGCCGCGGTGTGTGTCCAGGTCACCGGTGATCTCCTCCACCGCGGACACGGTGGTGTCCACCTGATCCTCGGGGATCAGGGTCATTATCATACGCGGTTCCGGTCTGCTCCTGCCAAGCACGTCCATGAAGCCGGCGAAGATGGGTACGTTGGAGAGCATGGGGCCCATCATCTCGGAGTTGATGGTGACCGCCCCCTCCAGACCCATCTCCAGGAACAGCTCCATTATGTCATTATATGTTTTTTCCTCTTGAAGAACCATGATAAGAAGCTTTTTCCTGGTGGCCTTTCCCTTCCTGGAGGTAATGGGGGAGAGGTGGTAGAGGAATGCTTCCCGCATGGCGAATTCCGTCTGGGCGTTGAGGAGTTCATATCTGGCCTTGCCGCTGTTAAGCACCCTTGCTGCCCCGGCAAGAAGCCGGAGATGATCCTCTGTGCCCTCCACGGGGCCGGCTATGGCGCAGATGATGTGAACGCTGCGGTGGTCGATGGAGTTCCAGTTGATTCCCCTGTCGCAGACCGAAAGGGCCAGGGCGAACCCCTTCATTCCCGGGAGCCTGCAGTGGGGTATGGCCACTCCGTTGCCCACTCCGGTGGAGCCCAGGGCCTCCCTCTCCTGCATGCCCTTGAGAAGGGCCTCCGGGGTCACGCCGCCTGCGTTGGGGCTTTTCGAGAGGAGTTCCGCCATTATGCCCAGTGCTTCATCCCGCTGGCTTGCGGCGAGTTTCCTCCTGCAGCCGGTGATGTTCAGTATTTCCGATATGTTCATGTTCAGCCTCTGTCAGAGGGTTGCGCCGCGGACCACCGCGTACTTGGAGACCGGAGGTCCGGTGAGCTCGTTTACGAAAACGCTCATGAGAACGATGCTTACTATGGTTGCCGCAAGCTCTTCATGCCCTATGAAGAACGGAGCCGCCTGAATATAAAGGGCAAGGCCGATGGCAACTCCCGCCTGGGGAAGCATGGCGAGGCCCAGATAGTTCCTTATGAGCCTGTGGCTGCCTGCGGCGAGGGCTCCGCCCCAGACTCCGAAGTATTTCCCGAAGGCCCTGGCAAGTATGAAAAGGACACCCATTGTGAGCACAGGGCCGCTGGAGAAGACGCTTATGCTGAGTTCGGTACCGGCTATTGCGAAGAAAACCGCATACAGCGGAGGGGAGAGCTGCTCCAGGGAGGCGATGATTCGGAAAGCGCCCCTGCCCAGGTTGGCGAGCAGGGCTCCGGCGGTCATTCCCGCAAGAAGGGGAGAGAACCCGAATGTGGTGGCGATGGCCGTGAGGAGACAGAGCATTCCCAGGCTCACGATGTAAACCTCGTTGGACCTGCCCCGTCTGGCGGTGAACACATGGATGAGCCAGCCTGTGACGCCGCCCAGGATCAGGGATCCGGCTATTTCCCGGCCGGCGTGAACGATGCCGTGGACAATTCCGGCCTCTCCTCCTCCCAGCCTGCTGCCTGCGAAGGCTGCCACTATGCTGAACAGAAGGACGCAGCCGGCGTCGTCCAGGGCCACTATTCCGTATAGATGATCGATGAATGGGCCTCTTGCCTTCAGGTCCCTTACTATTGCCACCGTGGCCGCCGGGGCGGTGGCGGAGGCAACGGCGCCCAGAAGCGCAGCCCCCTCAATGGGCATCAGACCTGTTAGCCACAGGACCAGGGTAACAGCGGCGAAGGAGAGGAACATCTGGGCGGCGGTTATGATAAGCACCGCCCTGCCGGTGCGTCTCAGCTTCACGAGGCTGAACTCGCTACCGATCACCAGGGCAATCACCGCAAGGGCTACTTCCGTGACGGCACCCAGTTCATCGTGGAGGTCCGTGTGCACCATTCCGGTGGCGTGGGGGCCCAGGAGGAGCCCGGCGACGATGAACCCGGTTATGGAGGGGATACCCGCGGAGGCGGCCAGCCTTCTCAGGAAGAAGCTTCCCACCAGAAGGATACCCACTCCAAAGACGGGATGGACGCTCACGACGTCCCTGAAACCCAGAAGGGCCTGCCAGACCATTTCCAACATGGAGGCTAATATAGTTTCAGGAAAACCCCGGAGCTACCGGACCTTTTTGCCGGGATCGAGTATGTTCGGAGACTGGAAAGGAGGGCTTTCATGAACACCGGGGAAGTGCTGGAACTCTTCCGGGGGGTGCCAGACAGGGACACCCTGGCCGGATTCCTCAGGGAGCAAGACCCTGAGAAGATAGAGGAGATAAGGAAGGCCGCGGAGCACACCGTGCTTGAGCACTGCGGGAACAAGGTTTACTACAGGGGCCTGGTGGAGTTCTCCAACGTGTGCGCCCTGGACTGCAGGTACTGCGGGATCAGGCGTTCGAACACCAAGGTGCAGAGATACACCGTATCCGAGGATGCCATAGTGGAGGCCGCCAGGTGGTGCGCCGGGGTGCGCTACGGCTCACTGGTGCTTCAGAGCGGGGAGAGGCACGACAGTGATTTCGTGGATCTGGTGGAGAGGGTGGTGAGGCGAGTCAAACTTGAAACCGTGTCACCTTCCCTGCCCGACGGTCTGGGTGTTACCCTCTGCGTGGGGGAGCACTCCCTGGAGACCTACAGGAGGTTCCGTGAAGCCGGGGCCCATCGCTACCTCCTGCGAATAGAGACCACCAACCCGGCCCTTTTCCAGGCAATACACCCGGGTGACCAGACGCTGGACTCCCGGCTGAGATCCCTGGATGCCCTTCGTGAAGCCGGGTTCCAGGTGGGTACAGGGGTGATGATCGGCCTCCCGGGGCAGACCCCGGAGATGCTGGCGGACGATCTTCTCTTCTACCGCAGGCACGATTTCGACATGTACGGAATGGGCCCCTTCATACCCCATAAGGACACACCCATGGGCAGCGCGGCGATAATGGACGACGCTGAGCGGACCAGAATGGGGCTCATGATGATAGCCCTTACCAGGCTCCTCACGAAGGACACCAACATAGCCGCCACCACGGCTCTGCAGGCCCTTGATCCGGTGGGAAGGGAGAAGGGGCTCACCTTCGGCGCGAATGTGCTCATGCCCCAGCTCACACCCCTGGAGTTCAGGGAGAACTACCTGCTCTACGAGAACAAGCCCTGTGTGGACGAGGACAGGGATGAATGCCTGAACTGCCTCCGCAGGAGGGTGGAGATGGTGGGCCGAGTGGTGGGATTCGACGAGTGGGGCGATTCTCTCCACTTCGCCGCAAGGAAGGCATAGTCCATCCGTGGATGTGATCCCTTTCCGAATGGAGCCCGCTGATACCACCTTCGCGGAGGAGCTGTTCCAGCTGATAGACCGGAGCAGGGAGCATCTGAGAAAGTGGCTCGCCTGGGTGGACGGCGTGGAGTCGCCGGAGGATACCAGGCAGTACTTGTTAGGAGCGGCTGAGCAGGCCCTCGGGGGGCTGGGGTGCAACTATGTTATCATCAGCGGAGGCCGCGCCGCGGGTGTGGCCGGTTTCCACCCGGTGGACCTGCGGAACAGGAACGCTGAACTGGGCTACTGGCTGGGCAGCGGATACACCGGCATGGGCCTGGCGACCCTGGCTGTGAAAGAGCTGCTGCGTGAGGGGTTCCATGAAATGGGACTGAACCGGATAGAGATCAGGTGCGCCTCAGGGAACCTTGCCAGCATAGCGGTTGCCAGGAGGGCCGGTCTGATTTATGAAGGTACCCTCCGGGAGGAGGAGCTGCTTTACGGTGCGTATGTCGACCACGATGTTTTTTCCATTCTGAAGAGGGAGTTCTGCATTGGAACTGATTGAAAAAAAGGACTGGCCGGTCCTGCTGGTTGACTACAGGCTGGAGAAGGACAATTCCGCAGGTGTGAGGATCAAAGCGGTGAAGGACAAGCTGGAGACCAGGCTCGACTGCGCCGTGATGGGTTCCCCCGCATGCGACGACGCCGTTAAGATCATTGCAGCCAGACCTGACCTGGGCTGCCTGGTGGTGAACTGGGACAACGAGACCGTGGACGACGTGAGCCCCGGGGACCTGGTGGGCCTGGTACGGAAGCGGAACTCCGAGGTGCCCATTCTGGTAATGACCGACAAGTCTTCCATCACTGACATCTCCGCCGACGTACTCAAGGAGATAGACGGCTACATCTGGCTGGACGAGGACACCCCGTCATTCATAGCCGGAAGGATCGACAGGGAACTCACCAAGTACATAAAGGGCATAATGCCCCCGTTCTTCAACGGGCTGGTGAGATATGCCGAGGAGTACCGCTACTCCTGGCATACCCCCGGGCACATGGGAGGGCTGGCCTTCCTCAGGCATCCTGTGGGGATCGCATGCCACAAGTTCTTCGGAGAAAACCTCTTCCGGTCCGACCTCTCCGTATCCGTGGCCGACCTTGGCTCACTGCTGGACCACAGCGGAGTGGTGGGCGACAGCGAGAGGGAGGCGGCCAGGGTCTTCCAGGCTGACGAAACCTTCTTCGTAACCGGGGGAAATTCCATGGCCAACCAGATCGTGTGGAGGGCCAGGGTGGGAGAGGGCGATGTTGTGCTGGTGGACAGGAACTGCCACAAGAGCATCAACTACGCCATGATAGACACCGGGGCCATACCGGTATACATGAAACCCGCCAGGAACCCCTACGGCACCATAGGGCCGGTTAACATGAAGGAGATGGAACCTGCGGCGGTGCGGAAGAAGATAGCGGACTCGCCGCTTATCCCGGGGAAGAAGGCCAGGGTGAAGATGGCGGTGGTGACAAACTCCACCTACGACGGCCTCTGCTACAACGTGAACAGGATAATGGAGAAGCTGGGCCCCCATGTGGACAACATCCACTTCGACGAGGCATGGTTCGCCTATGCCGCCTTCCATCCCCTCTACAGGGGGTACTACGCCATGACCCCCGAGAGCAGGGAAAGACCGCATCCCCCGGTGTTCGCCACCCAGTCCACCCACAAACTCCTGGCGGCTCTCTCCCAGGCCTCGATGATACATGTTCTCAACGGCAGTTCCGAAGAGGTGGACCGTGAGCTTTTCAACGAAGCCTTCATGATGCACAGTTCCACTTCGCCCCAGTATTCCATCATAGCCACACTTGATGTGAGCACCAGGATGATGAAGGGCTCAGGCGGCAGGACCCTCATGGACGAAACCATAGAGGAGCCGGTGGTCTTCCGGAAGAAGATGGTTCAGATCGGGCGGGAGATAGCCAGGACCACCCCTGAACCGGAGAAGCGCTGGTGGTTCAGCGTGTGGCAGCCGGAGAAGACTGACCACAAGGGCAAGAAGGTTCCCCTGGACAGCCTCGACAACCATAAGCTCATCAACGACAGGAACTGCTGGATGCTGAAGCCCGGGCAGAAATGGCACCTCTTCGAGAACATCAACCGCGACCAGATAATGCTGGACCCCCAGAAGGTCACCATCGCCACCCCGGGAATAAACTTCAACGGCATGCCCGAAGAGGTGGGGATCCCGGCTTCGGTGGTTACCGCCTTCCTCAGGGACAGGGGGATAGTGGTGGAGAAGACCGGTTATTATTCCTGGCTCTGTCTGTTCTCCATGGGAACCTCCCGGGGGAAATCCGGAACCCTCCTCGCCGAGCTTTTCACATTCAAGAAGCACTACGACGACAACTCCGATGTGGAGGTGGTGATACCCTCCCTGCCGGAGGCCTACCCCGAAGAGTACCTGGAGAGGGGCATCAGGAGCCTCTGCGACGACATGCACTCCCACATCGTCTCCGGGGGTCTGGTGGACATGATGCTGGGTTCCTTCGACCAGCTCCCGGAGCAGGTGATGACCCCGGCGGAGGCGTACTCCCATGTGGTCAAGGGCACCATCGAGTGGGTTCCCCTGGCGGAGTGCGAGGGAAGGATACCCTGCGTAATGGTGGTTCCCTACCCTCCGGGAATACCCATCATCATGCCCGGTGAAAGGTTCACCCCCGGCGGCGGACCGGTGCTTGAGTACCTCATCGCCCTGGAGGACTTCGAAGCGAGGTTCCCGGGGTTCGAGTGCGACATACACGGCATAAGGAAGCAGATGGAACAGGACGGCAGAAAGAGGTTCAGGATACCATGCATACAGACGTGACCGGAAAGACCGACTTTTACAGGCTTACGCCGAAGGAATCCCTGGAAGCGCTCGACACCTCCCGGGAGGGGCTTTCCAGGGAGGAGGCGGCCAGGCGGCGGGAAAAGTACGGTCCCAATGCCATAGCACTGGAGAAGGAACGATCCAAGCTGGTTGTCTTCCTCACCCAGTTCAGGGAGCTTCTGGTAATGGTCCTGATAGTCGCCGGAGTCATTTCCATGGCCATGGGAAGCTACCGCGACGGCGCCGTGATGTTCGTGATAGTGTTCGTTAACGCCGTGATAGGTTTCATTCAGGAGTACAAGGCCGGGAAGGTCCTGGAGAAACTCCGTGAGCTGATCAAGTCCCCCGCAAAGGTTGTGGTTGAGGGCCAGCTCACCGAGATAAGCCAGAACGACCTGGTGCCCGGCGATATAGTCTCGGTGGAGGCCGGTGACCGCATCCCGGCTGACATCAGGCTGCTGGAGGCCTTCAACCTCAGGACCAACGACTTTTCCCTCACCGGCGAGTCCATGCCCCAGGAAAAGGAGACCGAGGCCCTCTCGGGGGACCTCATTCTCGCCGACCGGGTGAACATGGCGTACACCGGCACCACCGTAGCAACAGGCAGCGCCTTCGGAGTGGTGGTACGAACCGGTTCCAGCACCGAGATGGGGCGCATCGCAGCCATGACCACCGGCACGATATCCGCCAGGAGCCCCCTCCAGATGGAGCTGGACAGCCTGGCGAAGTGGCTCACTTCCATCGTGGTGGTCCTGAGCGTGATACTGTTCTTCGTTGCCCTCTCCCAGGGCTTCACCACGTTCAGCAGCCTGATCCTTGCGCTGGGAATAGCCGTGGCCTGCGTTCCCCAGGCACTTCCCGCGCAGGTTACCGTGGCCCTCAGCGCCGCAAGCAGGAGGCTTGCCGGGAGGAAGGTGGTGGTGAAGAGCCTTCCCAGCGTTGAGACCCTTGGCTCAACTTCGGTTATCTGCACCGACAAGACAGGTACCCTCACAAGGAACGAGATGACCGTCACCGGCCTCTGGTTCGACGGGCAGGAGTACTCGGTGACGGGAACCGGATACGAACCGCAGGGGGAGATACTGGACGGATCTGGTAAACCCGTATCCCGGGAGTTGATCGACCGCATGGAGGTGATGCTGGACGCCGGCACAATGGCCTCCAACGCCGAGATACACCCGCCGGACGACGACCACAAGGGCTGGTACCCGGTGGGCGACCCCACCGAGGCCGCCCTGATAACCCTTTCCACGAAGGTGGGAACAAGGAGCCCCAGGGAGGACGAGGAGAACCCGGAGATACAGGAGTTCCCCTTCGATTCCGAACGGAAGAGGATGAGCTCCATAAGGCGGTTCGGAGACAGGTACCAGCTTGCCATGAAGGGGGCGGCCACCAGCGTTCTCTCCATAAGCACCCACATCTACAGGGACGGCGAAGCGGTTCCCATTTCCGAAGAGGACCGCAGTGAGATCGAGAGGCTAAGCGGGGAGTACTCCGCCAGGGCCCTCAGGGTCCTGGCCATTGCCTTCAGACCGCTGGAGAAGGACGGGTCCGACTACACCATGGAGACCGCGGAGAAGGATGTGGTCTTCCTGGGGCTGGTATTCATGATGGACCCTCCCAAGGAGGGTGTGAAAGAAGCCATGGCAGCCTGTCATGACGCCAGGATCCGCCTGATAGTGATGACCGGGGATCACGCAATTACAGCCCAGGCGGTGGGGCGTATGGTGGGTCTCTCCAGGAAAGGCGAACCGCCGGTTTACACCGGTGTCGACCTGGAGGAAATGAGCGATGACAGGCTGAAGGAGGTACTCTTCGGCAACGACTCCATAGTTTTCAGCAGGGTGGACCCCGCCCACAAGCTGAGGATCGTGACCATCCTGGAGGACAACGGCGAAGTCGTCGCCGTGACAGGCGACGGCGTGAACGATGCCCCGGCGCTGAAGAAGGCCAACATCGGCGTGGCCATGGGTGTAACGGGCACCGATGTCTCCAAGGAGGCCGCCGAGCTGATACTCCTCGACGACAGCTTCACCTCGCTGGTCTACGCGGTGAAGGAGGGAAGAACGATCTACAGCAACCTGAAGAAGACCGTTCTGGCATCCCTCACCACCAACATGGCGGAACTCATGGTGGTGATACTGGGCCTTGCGGCGGTGGCCATGGGAGACTGGGCGATACCGATCCTGGCCATACAGATCCTGGCCATCGACCTGCTGGCGGAGGTTATGCCGCTTACCTTCCTCACCTACGACCCCCCCTCCACCGAGATAATGCGTGAGAAACCCAGGAGTCTCGACGACCACATAATGAACAAAGGCAGTTCCCTTGAGGTGCTTTTCCTGGGCAGCCTCATAGGCGTCCTCTCATTCGGGAACTTCGCCTTCACCGGCATAAGGGAGGGGGTCACCTTCCTTCAGGATGTCTCGCTGCAGAACCCGCTTTACATGAGGGCCATGACAATGGCCTACCTCACCATAGCCTTCTGCCAGTACGTGAACATCCTTTCCAGGAGGTTCTACTACACCTCCGTGTTCAGCAGGAACTTCTTCACCAACAGGATACTCCTGTGGTCCATCGCCGGGTCCATCCTGCTCACGCTGACGGTTATCTACACAGGCTTCGGCGGAGTGCTTTCATTTGCCGGACCCACCTGGACCGACTGGCTCTGCATAGCCGGATCCTCGGGGATCTACCTGCTTGCCTTCGAGCTTCTCAAGGCCGGCAGAAGAAGGAGGCTGAAATAGCTAAGAGGAAACGGCTCAATCTCCTGGGAGCGCTGGTGCTCTGCCTGGTGGCGGCGCTGGTGACCAGGTCGCCCAGGGCGGCATTCCTTCCGGAGTTCATGAAGATGTACGCTGGCGACGCCCTCTGGGCCTCCGGACTTTATTTCCTGATAGCCCTGCTCAGGCCCTCGGCGCCGCCCTACGAGCTGCTTGTGAGCACCGCCCTCATCTCATACGCCGTGGAAGCCAGCCAGCTCTACCAGGCGGACTGGATCGTGGAGCTGCGGCACACCTTTCCCCTGGGGTATGTCCTGGGGTACGGATTCCTCTGGTCCGACATCGTGTGCTATACGGCGGGTGCGCTGATGGCATACCTGCTGGACAGGGCGCTGCGGGCGAAACGATCATTCTGACGGAGAGGCGGACGATATGTGGGTACTGTTCCTGATCACGATGGCTTCCGTTCCCCCGGGGAGGATCACCTCTGACGGCGCTACGGTAGCCGCGGCTGAGATGATGAGTGTTCTCATGGAGCATCAGGTGGTGTTCATAGGCGAGCAGCACGACGACCCGCTGGCCCACCAGTGGGAACTGTACATCTGGGAAGCCCTGGCGGAGGACGGAAGGGCCCTGGCTCTGGAGATGTTCGAGACCGATGTGCAGGGGCTGCTGGATTCCTACCTGGCCGGCGAGGTCACCGAGGAGGAGTTCCTGGAGGGTTCCCGCCCGTGGGGCAACTACACCACTGACTACGCCCCCCTGGTGGAACTGGCCAGGGAGCGTGGGCTCCCGGTGATCGCAGCCAATGTGCCCCGGAGATATGCGGCGATGGTGGCTTCCGGGGGGTGGCAGGCCATCTCTGCTGAGCCGTTCTTCCAGGAGCTTCAGGTGGATTCCTCGTCGACCTTCTACAGGAACGCCTTCATGGAGACAATGGAGGCGGTTGGTGACCAGATGCATGGAATGCCCATGAGCATGGACGACCTCTACAGGGCCCAGCTGCTCAAGGACGCCGTGATGGCGTCGTCGATAGAGGGTCTGCGCTGCGTTTTCGTATGCGGCGGTTTCCACAGCGACCATCATTCGGGCATACCTGACCAGATGGGTGAGGGCGCTGACTTCATCACCGTGAGGATACTCCCTGAAGGGGAGCCCCTGGACCCTGAAGCAGCTGATTACGTGATAATCAGATAGCCGGAGACCTGAAAATGCCCTGGAGTATTTGCTATATTCCAGCATTATCATCACCATCCACAATCTCCGGAGGGAACATGACACACCAGGAACTTGTCACGGGAATCCGTGGGGCAGAGGAGAGGGCTCGTCTGCTCAAGGAGCGTCTTTGACCTCGAAGGTCTCCTGAAAAAAGAAAAACAGTACGAGGAACAGATGGCCTCAGCCGGTTTCTGGGACAACAGGAACGCGGCCCTGGAGGTCATCGCTGAGATGAAGAAGGTTCAGAACTGGACCGGTCCGCTGACGGCACTGTCGGAGAAGATCGGCGACCTGACCGCGGCCCTGGAGCTTCTCGAGCTGGAGGACGACAGGGGCATAAGGACCGACGCGGAGATAAGGCTCCAGAAGGTTCTGGCGAATCTGGACCAGCTTGAGTTCAGGCAGATGCTCTCCGGCGAGCACGACAGCTCCGACTGCATACTAACGGTGAGATCGGGAGCCGGAGGCGTTGACAGCCACGACTGGACCGAGATGCTGATGAAGATGTACATCCTCTGGGCGGAGAGACAGGACTACCAGGTGGACGTTCTGGACACCTCCCCGGGGGATGGCGTGGGAATGAGGGAGGCGGTGCTGGCGATAAGGGGCCCCTACGCCTACGGCTACCTCAGCGCCGAGAAGGGGATACACCGGCTTGTGAGGAAGAGCCCCTTCGACCAGAACCACAGGCGGCACACCAGCTTCGCCTCGGTGTTCCCCCTGCCGGACCTCGACGACTCCATAGAGGTGGAGATCGACCCGGAGGACGTGAGGACCGACGTGTTCCGGGCCAGCGGAGCAGGGGGGCAGCACATCAACAAGACCTCCAGCGCCGTCAGGCTGACCCATCTCCCCACTGGAATAGCGGTTTCATGCCAGAACGAGAGAAGCCAGCACAGGAACAGGGAACTTGCCTGGAAGGTGCTCAGGGCAAGGCTCTACGAGCTGGAGGAGGAGAAAAGGCGCAAGGAGAGGGAGAAACTGGAGGGAACCAAGAGCGACGTTTCCTGGGGCCACCAGATCCGCTCCTACGTGCTCCAGCCCTATCAGATGGTGAAGGACCACAGGACAGAAAGTGAAACTTCCGATGTGGAGGGATTCCTCGCCGGGAACATACAGGAGTTCATCGAGGACTACCTGAGAAAGAGCAAGTGACATGGCCATTGAAAAGAACGATTTCATAGACAGACGCCTGGAGAAGCTCCAGGCGCTCAGGGAAGCGGGAACCGACCCCTACCCGCCCAGAACCCCGGCAAGGGTGCCGGTGGGCGTGCTCAGGGAAACCGGAGAGACCCAGGAGAAGATGGGTACTTCCGGCAGGATAATGGCCAAGAGGAAGCATGGCAAAACCGTTTTCTGCGACCTGGAGGACCCCACGGGAAAGATCCAGCTCTTCATCAACAGGGAGATCCTGGGCGAGGAAGGCTGGGAGCTCCTGGCGTGCCTGGACCTTGGCGACATCATATGGGTGGCCGGCCAGCTTTTCGTAACCAGGATGGGCGAGCTGTCGGTGAAGGTGGAGGAGCTGGCGGTTCTCACCAAGGCAATCAGGCCGCTTCCCGTGGTGAAGACCGACTCCCAGGGAGAGGTGCACGACGCGGTGAGCGATCCGGACTACCTCTACAGGCACCGCTGTGTGGACCTTCTCCTCAACCCGGATTCCAGGGACCGCTTCGCCGCCAGGAGCCGCATCATTTCCGCTTCCAGGGCCTACCTTGACGGCAACGGTTTCCTGGAGGTGGAAACCCCTGTGCTGCAGCAGATATACGGAGGCGCCGCAGCTGAACCCTTCGTGAGCTTCTACAACTCCATGGAGGAGGAAGTTTACCTCAGGATCGCCACCGAGCTTTATCTGAAGCGTCTGGTCGCCGGAGGTTTCCATAAGGTCTACGAGATAGGGAAGGACTTCAGGAACGAAGGAGTGGACAGGACCCACAGCCCGGAGTTCACCCAGCTGGAGCTCTACGAGGCATGGGCCGACTACGGCACCATGATGGAGCGTTTCGAGGGGATAGTAAAAGCCGCCGCCGGGGCAGCCGGTGTGGGCGGAACCACTTCTTTCATGGGCCATGAGATCGATCTCTCCTCACCCTTCGCCAGGATCCCGTTCGTTGATTCCCTCCACGAGAAGAGTGGAGAGGAACTTTTCGCATGGCCTGCGGAGAAGCTTGCCGCACTGGCCAAAAGGCTCGGTCTCGGCGACGATGAGCCAGGGAGACCTGAACTCCTGGACAAGCTCTTCGACCATTTCGTTACCCCTGGTCTCATACAGCCCTGCTTCGTTACCGACTATCCGGTGGAGCTTTCCCCCCTGGCCAAGCAGAAGCCAGGCGAGCCCCAGCTCACAGAGCGTTTCGAAGCCTTCATCGCAGGTCTGGAGATGGCCAACGCCTTCAGCGAACAGAACGACCCCGTATACCAGAGGCAGGTGCTGGAGGGGCAGGCGGCGGAAAGCCTTCACCGGAAGGGCGTTGTGGACGAGGAGTTCCTCTATGCGCTGGAAACGGGGATGCCGCCCACCGGAGGTCTTGGAATAGGCATGGACAGGCTGGTGATGGTTCTCACCAACTCCCATTCCATAAGGGATACGATCCTGTTCCCCCATCTCAGAAGGAGCCGATGAGGAAGTCCTTTGCACTCCAGCTGTCGCTGCGTCAGATATGGAGCAGGGCCAATTCCACCGTCGTAAGGCTGGTAAGCGTTCTCTCCATGGCCGGCATAGCCATCGGCGTTGCCTCGCTGGTGATACTGCAGGCCTTCATGGGAGGGTTCACCGAGGCCATTGCCCAGGGGCTCTCCAGGATCAACCCTCCGCTGCATGTGTTCGCCCCCGGGGGGGAGACCATGGACGACTTCGACCTTGGCGCGGTGCAGGCCGTGGCCGGCTCGGTGGAGGGGATCACCAGTGTGGTGGGCATAGTTGAAAGGCCGGCGATAGTCAGCGGCGCTCCGGGAACGGTTTCCGGAGCAGTGGTCAGGGGAACCGGCGACAACGGTTCGGTGATACTGGGCCGTGACCTTGCCCTGGAGCTTGGCGTTGGGCCCGGCGACGAGATCAGGATCGCCTCCGCCGCCGGGGCGGAGATCTCCGGAACAGGAAGGGTCATGGTGGATACCATCGCCGCTCTCACGGTGGACAGCGTGGCGGATCTCGGCCTGGCAGAGTACAACGGCTCCCTGGTGCAGGTACCACTGGAAACGGCCAGGGGCATATTCCGAATGGGCAGCGGGCTCACCGCCGCCGGGGGCTACATAAGCCCCGGCACCGATCCCGTGAGGGCCGCCGGGGAGCTTGACGCCCGCCTGTACGATGACTACTCAGGAGGCGGCTGGCCCACCTACATGAGCTGCCTGCCTTTCCTGGCTTTCCACGGCAACCTGTTCCGGGCCCTTGGGCTGGAAAGGACCGCCATGACCATAGTGCTGGCGATGATAACCGTCGTTGCACTGCTTAACCTCTCAAGCGCCCTCTCCATGATCGCCATGGAACACAGGCGGGATACCGGAGTACTGAGGGCGATGGGGCTGCGGCCCTGGGACGTTTTTACCGTGTCTGTCCTCAGAGGGCTGATCCTGGGTGGAACCGGAGCCCTTGGCGGCCTGGTTTTCTCCCTGGCCGCGGTGGAGGCAGTGAACAGGTTCTTCCCAGTAAGACTGGATGGTGAAGTGTACTGGATCGATGTTCTTCCAGGGGTTTTCCCCGCAGGGGCTGCCTTAGTGGTCACCCTGGCCACGGTGATGGTCTGCGTGGCCGTTGCCGCGCTGTCCTCGGTTCAGCCGCTGAAATGTTCCCCTTCCGAGGCGCTTCGTTATGAGTAACACCACGGTTCTGGATGCCAGGGAACTCTGGTGCTCCTACGGAACCGGAGAAACGGCCATAAGCGTAATACGGGGAGCTTCCCTGAAGGTGAGCCGCGGCGAGGTGGTGGCGGTGACCGGACCCAGCGGTTCCGGGAAGAGCACCCTGCTGCACGCCCTGGGGCTTCTGGACAGACCGGAGGGAGGGACGGTAACCGTATGCGGATGGAACGGATGGTCCCTGGGCGGCTCTGCCAGAGCTGCCCTGAGGAACCGGTCCATCGGCTTCGTTTTCCAGTTCCACCACCTACTGGAGGAGTTCACCCTTCTGGAGAACGTGGCCATGCCCTGTCTGATCTCCGGAATGGGAGCGAAGGAGGCCCGCATGAGGGCCGAGAGGCTTCTGGAAAGGGTAGGCCTTTCCCACAGGATGAGCCACTTCCCGTCCAGGGTATCCGGAGGCGAAGGCCAGAGAACGGCCCTTGCCAGGGCCCTTGTAATGGAGCCTGACATGGTGCTGGCCGACGAGCCCACAGGGAACCTCGACGGCGGCAACAGCACACAGGTGCAGGACCTCATGATGGAACTGGCCGCCGAGGGCGGGCGTTCCTTCGTTATGGCCACCCACAGCAGGGAGCTGGCTTCCGCGGCCCACAGACGGCTGCGTCTGGAGTCCGGAGTGCTCCTGGAAGACTGTGACGGCAATGACTCTTAAGTATATTCTCCGGTCGCCTGGGGGGGCTTCCCCTGCGCGTCCGGACCAATTCGACAAAGGGGGATCCCTTGCCTGACAGCTATACAGACAGGGCCAGAAAGGCTCTGATTGAGGCCCGTGCCGAAGCCGCCAGGGCCGGAAGGCGGGAGATAGGCAGCGAGTTCATTCTCTACGCTGTGCTGAGCATAGACGGCTCCGGAGCTTCATCCCTTCTCAGGAGCATGAAGGTCAGAACCGGAGAGATGCGCTCCCACCTCAGGTCGAACCTGCTTTCCATAAGGTCAACCGGGCAGATAGACAGGACATCCCTCACCTGGAGCAACAGGGCCAGGGCGATCCTTGCGGAATCAAGGACACAGGCGGCAAGGCTGGATTCCCAGGTGATATCCACCGAACACTTCCTCCTGGCAATGGCCAGGATCGAGAGCGGAGCCTCGGGGCTTCTCAGGCAGTACGGGGTGAGTTACGACAAGCTTTTCGAGGCGATGAAGGCCTCCGGAGGCAGGGGTTCGGCTGACCCCGAGAAGGCCACATCAGCCCTGGAGTACTTCTGCAGGGATCTTACGCTCCTTGCTTCCGAAGGTGCCCTTGACCCTGTGATAGGCCGGACCCGGGAGATAGACAGGGTCGTACAGGTGCTCTGCCGCCGGAAGAAGTCCAACCCCGTGCTCATCGGAGAACCGGGTGTGGGGAAGACCGCCATCGTGGAGGGTCTTGCCCTGCGGGTGCTCTCGGGAAGGGTTCCGCTTCCCCTGTACGGCAAGAGGATAATGGCCATGGACATGGCATCGGTGCTGGCGGGCACCAAGTACCGCGGCCAGTTCGAAGAGCGTCTCAAGTCCGTCATGAAGGAAATCCGCCGGGCCGACAACATCATCCTCTTCATCGACGAGTTGCACACCATTGTCGGTGCCGGCAAGGCCGAAGGGTCGATGGACGCCGGCAACATGCTCAAACCGATGCTGGCCAGAGGCGAGCTGCATTGCATCGGCGCGACCACCCTGGACGAATACCGCAGGTACATCGAGAAGGATGCGGCCCTCGAGCGCCGCTTCCAGCCGGTGCTGGTCGAGCCGCCGACGGTCGAGGATACCGTCAGTATCCTGCGCGGCCTCAAGGAGCGTTTTGAGGTTCACCACGGGGTGCGCATTCAGGACAATGCGCTGGTGGCCTCGGCAACCCTCTCCAACCGCTATATCACCGACCGCTTTCTGCCCGACAAGGCCATCGAC
>NPID01006521.1_pt1 | contig 20758 bp, 14 predicted proteins | sample 8637491 | NCBI WGS metagenome assembly NPID01 (sample SAMN07420843, study PRJNA396082) | bioreactor metagenome | isolation source: sample BA6 brine-fed electro-methanogenic bioreactor BA | place: Japan: Kochi | collected 2016-06-14 | reverse complement strand
TTTGGTTTAAGTCTGAGTATAATAAGTCAAATAAGCTTTTAAGAGCAGATTATATTGGTAATCGATAATTAAGGTAATCAAATATTTAAAAAATTGATGATAGGGTAAGCTTAAATCAAGATGTGGATTGTCATATCCTTTAAACAGAACTTGGTAAAACATATGTATAGATAAAGGATGCTATTTTCATGACATTTACATTGCTAGGCATATTAACGATTTTTTATTGGAAGGAATGGATTTTAGATATGAAGGCAGAGGATTTTATTACAGAGTATAACGGACTTAGAGTGTTTCAAAAAAGGCAAGGCGAGATTACATATAAATTTGAATTTGAGGAATTTTTTAACATTTCATTTAAAAACGCTGATTTGCAAAATGCAATGTTCCGCCATTGCACTTTTCATAACTGCTACTTTAGAGAAGCTGACTTATCGAATGCTAGCCTTTCTGGAAGTTCTTTCTTTAATTGTAGTTTTAAAGAAGCTAAATTCGCCAATAACATGATGGAAAACACTACATTTACTGCTTGTGAAATGAATGAAAAAAAGGCTTTTAAAGCTGTTGTAAAAACAAAACAACACCCTACTGCTAGGCTTGCGAAGAATCTACGAATAAATGCTTTTGAATTAAGAAAGAGTAAAGCATTTTTTTACATGTTTCGACAAGAGAAGATATACATGAGAAAGCATCACTTGCAGTATATTCTTCCAACAAAAAATCAGTATTATAAATCAAGAAGAAACATAAACCATTTCTTCGGTTCATTTTGGTATTTAGTTAAAGATATGAGTAGTCGACTATTTTGGTGGTATGGTTATGGTATTTTCAATATGTTAGTTATTGCATTTCTTATTATCAGTATATTTGCGTTATTTTATCATAATATGGGATTGGCTTTTAGTAATGCAATAGTTATATCAATCTCTAGTTTTTCTACACTTGGATTTGTTGGGAATGATCTTTATGATGCTGTTAGTTCAACTGTCAATCAAGTTATGGTTTTGGAATCTTTATCTGGGGCTATATATATTGCATTGCTTGCATCAGTTATATACTCAAGATACGCAAAAGTACACTAATTAATACTAAAATATACTCTGCAGTACAATAATACTTGTACTACAGAGAAAAATATGGTATATATATAGTGAGGTGATTTGATGGAATATCTTGAATTCTTTACGGAAAAACGTGTGTTTTCAAGTCAAGATTTATATGATTATTTAAAACTCAAAAACAGCGTTTCAAATAATAAGAAGAGTTTGGACTCATTAACAAAAAACACACTTCAATTCTATCTAGACAAAGGCGCAATAAAAAGAGCAAAGAAAAATCTTTATTGCGCTATTAGTCTAGAACACGGAGGAGTTGTACCATCTAAGTATGAGATTGCATCAAAAATCACAGAGAGTTCTTTTATTGGATATCATTCAGCAATGGAGTTTTATGGTTATAGCAATCAAGTATATAATAATGTAGTGGTTTGTTGTAAATACAAAAAATTTGATGATTTTGACTTTGAAAATATTCATTATGAATATAAAGCTACCTGGACTGATGAATTTGTTGAGGTAAGAAATCGGGTCAAGATTACATCCTTGGAAAGGACCATAGTTGATCTTATTGATGGATTAAAGACATTCGATGAATATGAAGAATTGATAAACAATTTAGATTTAGTGCCGTCGATAGATGGTGAAAAGCTCATTGCTATTCTTAAAATTAGAAATAAACATATCCTTTATAATAAGGTTGGTATGATTGTTTCAAATTACGTTGATGACTATCTTTTAACAAATGAACATATAAGTATTATGAAACAAAATATTGCAAAAGGAAGAAAATACTTGACAGGTGAGACTAAAAGACTGAATCATTACAATTCAGATTGGCATTTATACAGTTATAAATTAAACAAGGGAGAGTAGCATGTGGGATAATATTGAATTGGCAAAAGCGAGTGAATCATTTCGATTTAACAAATCAAATCTAGAAAAGGTTCATCGATTGATGGAGTTGCTTAAAATACTGAACAATGATAAGGAATTAAAAGATATGTATGTTCTCAAAGGAGGAACAGCTATCAACCTTTGTCTTTACGATTTTCCAAGATTATCTGTTGATATTGATATGAACTACAATAGAGACTGTACTAGGGATGAAATGCTTAAAAATCGTGAGAAGAACAATAAAATCATCAATATCATAGCTAGACAGAATAATTACATAGTAAGTGATAAATCAAGATATTCCCATATTTTGGATTCGTTTGTCCTTAATTACACTAATCTTGATGGCAGACCAGATAATATTAAATTAGAGATGAATTATATTAATCGAATTATGATCTTTGATCCGGTGAAATATGAAATCAATTCTGATATTTTCGGTTATATTCAAGTACTGGCTTTAAACAAAATCGAACTATATGGAAGTAAAATTGCAGCCTTGATAGGGAGAACAACAGCTAGAGATGTTTATGATGTAAATAAAATGATAGAAGATAAACAGATTCATGAAAACGAAATTGATTCATTAAGATACTGTTCTATTTTTTATTTAATGACTTCGAATGATTTTTTATCATTAGAGACTTTATTGGATAATTTTAAGATAAATTTAGATTACTTAGATGAAGATAATATATCTAAAAACTTAATACCAATGCTTCACATTGATGAAACTTTAGATATAAACCTTATGAAAAAGAGAGTACTAAATTTTGTTACTAAACTACTTCAACCTAATGAAAGAGAGAAGGCCTTCATTAAGACGTTTATACAAGGGGAATATAAACCCGAATTATTATTTGATAAGAATTTGGCAAATCGATTAATTGATCATCCAATGGCAAAGTGGAAGATGATAACCTATCAAACATATAAATAAGTTAAAAGTCTGATATTGATAATTTTGCAAAAATAATAATGGTGTTTTATTTTTAACCAATAATTACTATGATTTAAAAAAAACTTATGTTTTGTGATATAATTTTCTGAGGTGCAACCAATGGTTGCGGAGATGTAAGGTAATATACTATTGCTATAAATAGAGGTTAAAAGTAGTATTGTAGTATAAGGAGGATTTAGCATGGAATATTTTGGACTTAAACTACAAACACTTAGAAAAAAAGCAGGAATGTCACAAGAAGATTTAGCTAATTTATTAGGTGTAAGTAGACAAGCAATCAGTAAATGGGAAAGATCGGAAGCTTTACCGGATTTGTATAACGCTAAGAAGATAGCAGAAGTATTTAACATTACATTAGATGATTTAATGGATATAGAAATTAAATCTATTGATAAAGAAAAGGAAAAGAATAATAAATTAGCATTAGCGTTTCTAACAGTACCTGGGGTACTTTCTGGGTTTGGAGTTTTAGTTGTTTTATTTGCTTTTATTGGTATCAATAGTCTTAGGAGTTTAAATCTTTTTAGTATAATTCGGCCAGTTGTTATCTTTTTTGGATTATTGTATAACTATAGTTTATATAATCTTTATATTGGTAGAAACACTCAAAAATTTAAATATATGATTTTGAGTTTGAATTTCTTGTTATTACTTGGATATATTGTAATGCTATTTAATATAGTTGATTATAATCAAGTGCCTTTAATAATACTATTAATCCTAATACTTGCAATCATTGTATTAGGAATAATCGGTGGTTTCATGTACAACACAGATTATTCAGTTAATAAAACGGAATACTATGTAAAACAAACAAATATATTTAGAAAAGGTATCAAGATTATCTCATTGATAGTTGGTGCTTATTATGTTATTCTTATGGGTTATTTATTATTAACCCATAGTATAAGTCAAAGAGTAGGCGTTACTTATGTGGTTGATTTAACGAACCAAACTGGAACTTGTGATATCGATATAAGTTTTAGTGAAAACAATTTTGCCCAGTTATTTATGTTTTGTGGAGACGAGTCAGATAATGAAGAAAATATTGAAAGAATAGTTATTTATATAGATGACGAATTAATTCATGATAGTAATGATGTTACAAATCTGAACTTTACCAGCGAAATGGATAATGCGATAATGTATAATTTTAATTATCCTTTTGAGGATATTGATGATTTAGATTATTTTTTAGATATTGCAATAACAATAACTACAGCAGAGGGCGAAGAAACTCTTGAGGGTTATATAGTTCACCGAAGTGATGATTTTAATACTGTTGTAGTTCCTATATGGGTTACAGGGGATAATTAGAATATTTTAATATGAAATGATAAATAGATAACGAGCAAGGCTTTTAAAGTCTTGCTCGTTATTAATTTGAATTATTAATTACTATGATATTGTGAAAAAAGGATTGTAATGCTATAGTTATTTTAAATAGTGAGATGATACAAAACTAACAGATTGTTTTTATATACACTAAGAACCTAGGATAATAATCAATTATGCTTTTTGCACCTTTTTGTTTAATAATTATTTTAGGAATATAACATTTTATGAAAAAAAATAGACAATTTAATCTATAAGAGCTACTTCTAATTCTGAATATGTTAGAATAATTTATCGATTGATATATTTAATTGTTTCTTAATTTTTTAGAAAGGAGTTTTTCAAATAGGAAATAAAACTATTTGGAATCTTTAAAAACGTATATGAATTTTAAATCATTAGTATTATCTGTGAAAAACAACAAAATAAGCAATGTAATTTTTGATGTAACTATGCTTTTGATTGCAGTTACCGGAATTATAGGAATAACCAGACATCTAATTTTAGGAGAAATTGCATCAATACTAACTGTTGTAACTGTCAATATAGGTCTCTTCCTCTTAATAATTTCCATAAGAAAAATAGAAATGCCAATCTTGATGGTTTTAGTAGGAATAGGATTTTATATTGTTTTCTTCTTAACTAATTATTTTCACGCTCAATTAGATAATATTGAATATTTAATACAAGCAATATTTGCTATTGTTGGTGCGATTGTTGGGAGTTTCTTTGCATTTAAAAACAAAGTTTTACCAAAGAAACCACCATTGATCCCAATAATTGTTTTTGTGTTGATAATCCTTAGCATTAGTTTGATTTGGGGAGTAAGCACATTAAACGCAAACAATAGATTAATAGCTCAACTGGAAATATGGGCAGTACCTGATATTTATGATAAGATTGAATCACCTGAAAAAGGAACTGTCGAAAAGGTAACTTATGAGACTTTTGCATATGCTAGTGACCTTCGATCAGTTTATAAAGATGCTTATGTGTATTTGCCATATAACTACGATGAAGAAAAGGAATATAATATCTTATATTTATTGCATGGAACCGGAGATGATGAAACTAGTTGGTTGATTATGCATGAAGAGAATAAAATTATGATTGATAATCTAATTTACTACGAAGTTATCGAACCGATGATTGTTGTTACACCTACTTTTTATGTTGAAGATGATTTCTTGGATGATTTAGATGTTTTAACCTACTCATTTAAAGACGAACTTAGAAATGATTTGATACCATATATTGAGAGTAATTATTCAACTTTTGCTGAATCAACAAATGAATCAGACTTAATTGATAGTCGTCATCACCGAGCATTTGCTGGTTTATCACGTGGAGCAGCTACAATGTATAATTCTGTTTTGTGTGGGAATTTAGATTATATTGCTAGTTTTGGAGCCTTTAGTGGGTATATGGAGAAATCAGATTATTATCGTGATATACTTCAATCAAATGAGTTTATTGATTACTCGATAGATTATTTATATGTCTCAAGTGGAAATTTTGATTTCTTATTACAAAATCAAATTATCGGTTATGATTCTTTAATTAGTTATGAGAATCGACTTAAACCACTAGAAAACACAAGGTTTGATATCTATCCAATGCAATATCATTCTTTTGATAACTGGCATATAGCTTTATACAACTATTTGCAGATTGTATTCCAGCAGTAAGTAAACAGTTTATTTATTAACTTTGAGTTATAGAAAATTCAGATAAAAGATTTACCTAGAAAAATCTAGGTATTTTCTTGTTGTTTAAAGTTTTATCAATATTATTTTATAAAATATATGACTATGATAAAAAAAAGGGCGATTTGTATGAAATCGCCTTTTGAAAATATAGTCTTTATTAGTCTATTATTGTTATTAAACAAGAGTCATTACCGTGTTTGCTTGATGCAGTAACGATTAGTTCTCCACTCTCTAATGGTTCTATAATTGCTAGTGCTTCGCCATAATATGTATCAGTTGAATCAGTTAGATAACCATTTTTGCTATAGGAACATGCATTTCCTAATCCAAGCAATTTACCATTAGTTACTTGCACTTTTATATCTCCACGGGTTAATGGTTTTACTACGCCATTATTATCTGTATAAGCTAAGCGAATATAGCTTAAATCATTTTTTGTAATTTTTAAATTTTCAGGTTGAAGTGATAGTTTGGTTTCACTTGAAGCAGTATGCAATTGAGTTGTTCCAATAATATTACCGGATTTATCATAAGATCTTGCTAGTAAAGTACCTGATTTATACTTAACTTTGAATTTAGTTTTGCATCTTTTATCTATTTTCTTAGTTCCTTGACTCTCTTCGTTAATAAATAACTCAACCTTATTTGCTCTTGCATATACTTCCACAATTGCTGTTTCGTTTTCATAACCTTCCCATGACCAACTTTCAAGAGCATTTGTCATTCTCCAAGCAGAAGGAGAGTGTTTCGTAAAAGTATTATTGACTGGAACAACAGCTAGTTTAATATTATCGATTTCAAAAGCAACTTTAGCGTAGTTTACTTCACTTGTTGGTTTTCCAGTTATATCAAATTTTCCTGATCCAGCTGTAATCCAACCGACACCATAATCATTCTCAGGTGCATATTCTGGATACTCCCAAGCACCGATGCCAACTTCGCCTAAGTAATCAAATCCAGCCCAAACAAAATCACCAATCAGCTGTGGATTTTCCTTTGCAAAATCCCAGAATAAGGTAGCGTCTTTACCGAATGTTTCGGTTCCAAGAATTATTCTATTTGGATACTTTTTGATATCTTTCTTATATCTTAAAATTCCGTAATTATAACCAGCAATGTCAAGGTTTGAGAACACACCTTTTGTTTTTCTATCACAACCATAGAGTGTAGCACCAAGTTTCATGGTTTTATCTCCAAATTTACCAGCTAGATAATTGAAGAATTCGCTACCAACTTTCACACCTTTTTCCGATTTTTTATCAGAATATACTCCAAATCCCATTGAATATAGTAAGTTAAAGAAGATATTAATACCACATGTGACTGGGCGATTATCAAGTTCTTTAAGATACTTTACCATCTCGTTAGATAGTTCTATACCTTTCTTTTCTGAAGATTCCCCTACTTCATTACCAATTGAATACATAATTACTGAAGGATGATTATAGTCTTTGTTAACCATATCAAAAAGATCTTGTTTCCACCATTTTTCAAGATGATTTGCATAATCATATTTAGTCTTGTGTACATACCACATATCGACATATTCATCGAGCACATACATACCGTATTTATCACAAGCATTAAGCAATGCTTTTGAACATGGGTTATGAGAACTTCTTATAGCATTATAGCCATTTTCCTTTAGTATTCGGATTTTTCTATCCTCTGAAAATGGATGGGCAATAGCACCGATTAAACCGTTATCATGATGAATACATGCACCTTTAAGTATTACTCTTTTTCCATTGATTTGTAGTCCGTTTTTACTGTCAATATTTATACTTCGAACTCCAAATGTTTCTTCATAAATATGATCATAGTACTTAATCTGACAAACATATAAGTTAGGTTGAAACTCATCCCATAATTTTACCTTTGGAATTGTAATGGATAAAGAAAGGAATGAATCAATAAGTTCTGTAGACTGAAAAACGACATTGTCATGATCTAAGATTTTTACTGATAAATTTCCTTGGCCATTAGTTTTCACAGATAAATCAATAGTGCCTTTTTCGAAATCTGTTGTTGAGATTTTTATCTCATTTATTAAAACATGATTTTTGGGTAGAACATACATATTTACTGGGCGATAAATTCCTGAGCCAGAATACCATCTGCTATTTGGTTGGTCAGAATTGTGAACTAGTACTTTAATCTCATTTTTTTGACCAAATAAAAGGTATTGATCTGCATCTACATAGAAATTTGTATAGCCATATGGACGCTTGTTAGCTAATTTATTACTAATCCAAACTTCGCTATCTTTATATACTCCTTCGAATTCAAATACGATGTGTTTTTCTCGATGTTCAATAGGAACATTAAAGGTTTTTATATAGGTATAATCAGAGCCTTTAAACCAAGCATTATAAGTACTGCCTTTGTAATTCTCATCTCTGGGTTCACTCAGCATGGCATCGTGTGGTAAATTGATTTCTTTGGGTTTATTTTCACTGTGCGTATCAAAGAACAGCCACTTTTCATTAAAATTTACTTTCATTTTCTTTGTAGATCAAATTAGAAATTAGATCTGCTCCTTTACATTTTTATTTTTTTTTATAGGTTATAAATAGTCATAAACAAAAATTATAATATCAAATAAAATTGTATTGTGCAATCAAAATATTGAAAATCTAAATTGATTTTCTTAGAGATTTTAAGTCTATAATTTACAATTATAGGCAGTGAAAAAAATATTAAAATTTTTTTGTGAACAAATTGTAAATATTGATTTAGATGGTATTCTTTAAGAATTTTTAGAAGATTTTATTTTGAAGAGAATTTATTCTAATTTTAAAATCCGGCTTAGTATTTGTAGGGAAATTAGTAGTATAAAAAAAAGCTGTTTATGATTATCAAACGCTTTATATTCTTCAAATTATTGCATTTAAAATATCAATGTGTTAATATTATCTAAAATTAAGTAGTTGATAGACAATAATCAAGTTAGAATGAAATCTTGAAATTAGTAACTAAGAAAAAAGTAAATGATTTGGTTAAGGTGGTATTTATGAAATATAAAATAGCTGTTGTAGAAGATCAAGATGAGACAAGAGAACAAATGTGTTTATACCTAAAAAGATATGAAGAGGAAAAACACTGTGTTTTTGATATTTCTGAATTTTCTGATGGACAAGACATTTTAGATGAGTTCCAAGAGATATATGACATTATCTTTATGGATATTGATATGAAATTCACAAATGGAATGGATACAGCCAGAAAGATTAGAAAACTAGATAAAAATGTGATTATAATCTTCATTACAAACCTTTCTCATTACGCAGTTAAAGGATATGAGGTGTCTGCATTGAGTTTTTTGTTGAAGCCAGTGCCATACACAGCTTTTAAACTTGAGTTAGATAGGTCAATTGAAAAAATTGACTTTGAAAGACAAAGTTTTATATTTATTAACTCATCTGAAGGATTAATAAGATTGAAAACATCTGATATATTACATATCGAAACTAGTAAATATAAACTTTTGGTACATACTTTAGATAAAAAAACTTATTCAGTAATCGATACAATGAAAAATATGGAAAAGAAACTAATAGGATTTGATTTTTTTAGATGCAATAGCTGTTACTTAATAAATCTTGCAAAAGTATCCAGAGTTATCGATGAGTATGTATATATTGGCGATTATAGTTTAAAGATTAGTAGACCTCGAAAGAAAGATTTCATGCACGCCTTAACAAACTATATCGGAGGAAAAATCTGATGTTTGATATTATTGCTGAAGTTCCAAGAATTTATACTGGGTTTTCAGAATGGCTCTTTACGTTGATATATGTAATTTTGATAACTAAAAGATTCTCCAAAACCAAAACCATTATTATTATCTTAGCATTCTTACTTTTGTTGCCGGGATACCAATTAGCTATTGACCAGCTACCACCGATATTATTCTATCCTGGCATGTTCTTTGCAATAATTCTTATGGGGCTTTTTATTTATTCAACTACTAAAGTCGATTTCTTGGTCGCAATATATTTTAGTCTTATTTCCTTTATGCTGTCAGAGTTTAACGCAGCCATAGAGTGGCAGATATTTTTCTTCTTTTACACTTATTTGAATATGGAAAGTATTGCATTTCAAATTTTCTCTTTGATTATTATCTACGGAGCTATATTCTCAATAGTTTTCTCTATTGAAAGAGTTAATTTGAAAAACAAACATTTTGATTTTATTAACAAATCAGAATTATTCAACCTTTTACTAGTTTTCCTAATTATATACCCAATTGCAAATTTGAGTTTTATTGAAATAAATTCTCCTTTTACAACGCCTTATCCTTCAGAATTTCTTTATATCAGAACACTGATCTTGTTTATGGGAAGTATCTTGATTTTTCTACAAAGGGAACATAGACTTGCGACATTTGTTAAGTTGGAACTAGTAATGACGAGAAATATTTTAAATAAACAGTATGAGAAGTTCCAACTAACCCAGGATATGAAAGATATAGTCAACCATAGATATCATGATTTAAAGTATCATATTGAAATGATGAAGGCAAATATTGATACAGATACTAAGAATAAGTATATTTCTGATTTAGAAAAAACAATTAGAAACTATGAAAATGCATTTAATACTGGGAGTGAAATTCTCGACACAATCTTAATGGCTAGAGTTAAACTGATAGAAGATAATGATATCAACTTTACATATGTAACTGATGGTAATTTATTATCCTTCATTTCAACAATTGATCTAGTTTCTATTTTCAGTAATGCTCTTGATAACGCAATTGAAAATGTGAGTCTAACAAAGAATGTTGAGAATCGAATAATTAAGTTCTCGATTTATCAGCAGCAACAATTACTGATGATACGATTGGAAAATTACTCTGATGTAGATCTAAAATTTTCTAACGAAAAGATATTGACAACCAAAAAAGATAAGCTGAATCATGGCTATGGGTTACAGAGTATAAGAGAAGTAGTTGGCAAATATGATGGTACTGTAAATATTCAAAAAAATAGTAAATGGTTTAAATTATATATCTTAATTCCTATTCCTTAAATTGCAATTTATCAAATATTTTAAACAGATTGTATGTGAAAACTAACAGTCTGTTTTTTTTGTGATAGAATGTAAGCACTTACTTAATACGAGAAAAATTACAACATAAAAACAAACATAAAGGGTTATTTTTAATATTATTTTAGCTATTTTTTATCTTGGACATAGGCTGTTGGTCAGACTTATGATATATTATATGTTTGTAGACAGTAACTATAAAATAAATAGGAGGAAATAAAATGTTTTCAGCAAAAAGAAAATATCTTCACAGAGGTCTTGCTATACTTTGCTTTTCTTTATTGTTAATTACAATCGGCGTTGCCCGTATTGCAGAAAGCTGGAGCACTACTATTGACGAACGATTAGGAACACAAAGTTCTATAATTGTAAGTCAAGAAACAGACTCTTCAGATCCGTATGCGGCATATGATTTTTTAGCTGATTATGATAACACAACTGATTTAGTTGAAGCTAATAAAGAAATGGCAATATTATTGCAAGAAGAAGGATCGGTGCTACTTAAGTATACTCAAAACGCTTTACCAATAGCAGCTGGTTCTAAAGTAACATTATTTGGTATGCGTAGTTATTATTCTGTCTATGGGGGGCAAATTGGGAGTTCTGCACCAGCAGCTTTAAACGTTAATTTAACAACGGCGTTAACTGAAGCTGGATTAGATGTGAATCCAACTGTCGAAGCAGCATATAGACACTATGGAGAAATTGTAACTGGCCAAACAACATTTTTTGGAAGAACAGTAGATGTTTTTGGATATCAACCAGGAACTCTTAAAAACTCATTTGGTGTCGGGAATAATACGACTAAACTTTCAATCAATGAATTGGCTCTGTCAGACATGGTATCATACGATACAGATTTAGCAGATAGTTACAATACATATGATGATGCTGCTATTGTAGTCTTTGGTAGACCAAGTTCTGAAGCAGCAGATTTCTTCCCTGGAGAAGCGGGGATGGAAAATGAAGGCGCTAGAAACATATTGGGCTTGACAACCAATGAGAGAACAATTTTACAAGAGGCAATTGATAATTTTTCTACCGTTATTGTGTTAATTAATAGCGACAGTGCAATGGAAATTCAAGAGTTGCATGATAATAATGGAGTAGATGCTATCCTTTGGGTAGGTGCAGTAGGAAACTTCGGATTTAAGGGTGTAGCAAACATTCTTAAAGGAGATGCAAATCCATCTGGACATTTAGTTGATATTTATGCAAGTGATTCAACATCATCTCCAGCTATGCAAAATTTTGGTATTTTTTCTTTTGCAAATACCGATGCAATTGAACCAGGTGGCACAACTAATTATCGCGGAAACTGGTATTTGGTAGAAGCAGAAGGAATCTACACTGGTTATAGATATTATGAATCTAGATATGCTGATCTTGTAACTGGAAGAGGAAATGCAGATTCAACTGCTGGAACTTTTGACTCTTCAGGAGCATGGAAATATGAAGAAGAAGTAACTTATCCATTTGGATATGGTTTATCTTATTCAACATTTGAACAAGAATTAAAAGAAGTTACCATAGCTAACAATAAGAAAACCGCTACAGTTGTTGTAAGTGTAGAAAATACAGGAAACGTAGCAGGAAAGGATGTTGTTCAAGTTTATGCACAAGCACCTTATATTGAAGGTGGTGTAGAAAAATCTGCAATTCAACTTATGAATTTTGCAAAAACTAATGAACTACAACCTGGGGAAAAACAAACACTAATAATTGATATTGATATGCAATATCTTGCATCATATGATTCAGAAGGTGCACAAACTTATATTTTGGATGCCGGAGATTACTATTTCTCAATTGGTAATGGATCACATGAAGCACTAAATAATATCTTAGCTGCTCAAGGATATACAACAGCTGACGGAATGGATGCTAATGGTGATGCAGAAAAAGTACATAAATGGAATTGGAGTACTTATGATGACTATACGTTTGCAATTTCTAAAGCGGGAGTAGCTGTAACTAATCAACTTGATGATGCGGACTTAAATGACTGGTTACCTGGAACAGTTACGTATTTGTCAAGAAGTGACTGGGGTGCAACTTGGCCACAATCATATACTAATATTGTTGCTAGTGCAGATATGATTACACAGCTTAGAAATGATACATATGTAATCAAAACAGGCGAAGATACTTCTTCTATAATCTGGGGAGCTCAAAGCGATTTGAAATTAGCTGATATGAAAGGTGCTGATTTTGATGATTATCGTTGGGAAGAGCTACTTAATAAGATAACTTTAGATGAAGCAATTAATTTAATCACATTCGGTGGCGGAAGCATCAAAGGAATAGATTCAATCCAATCTTTTGAAGTTTGGACTAAAGATGGTCCAATGGGATTCCATGACACTTTATCTACATATTCTAGAGTTGGATCAATTTGGTATGTTTCTCCAGAAGATGAAAATGGTGCATATGAAGTTAGAAACAATCCAACTGCCGTTGTTCTTGGTTCAACTTTCAATAAAGAGTTAAATTATGAACTTGGTGTATTGTTTGGTAATAACTCTATCTTTAATGGAGTTTCCATGATTTGGGCAGCAGGATTAAATACTCATAGAACTCCATATAATGCAAGAAACCATGAATATTTCTCAGAGGATCCAATCCTTGCTGGTTATATTGGTAGTGCACAAGCACAAGGAGCTTTACAAAAAGGTCTAATTATGGCTGTTAAGCACTTTGCTTTCAACGATCAAGAAAGTAATAGAGCAGCAGTTGCTCCGTTTATGACAGAACAAAGAGCTCGTGAAATCGAATTAAGAGCATTCCAAATTTGTTTTGAAGAAGGAGCAATTGGAACAATGACAGCATTTAACCGTATTGGAGCAACTTTTGTTAATGCTCATGAAGGATTAATGGTTGGTATTTTAACTGATGAATGGGATTTTAAAGGATATATTTGTACTGATATGATTAATGGTTCACAATATATGACACTTAAAGAATCAATCATGACTAATGTTGGTGTAATGCTTACTAGAAATAATACTATTCTTGAAGCAGGTGGAGATTGGGACTATTTCAATGCTAGTAATATTAGTGGTGATTATGAATTACAAATGAAAATGAAGAATTCTTTACATAATGTATTGTATGCAGTTGTAAATAGTAATGCAATGAACGGTATTAACTCTACTTCTGTTGAGCAGTGGCAAATGACTTCATGGAGAGCAGCTTATATTAGTGCTATTTCAGTTACTGGTTTACTTACAGCAGCATTTACTTCATTATTTGTAGTTTCTACCTTGAAACGTTCGAAAGGGGTGTAAGAAAATGTTAACAAATTTCTTAAAGAAACAAACTAAGCAATTTTATATAGCTGTTGGCGTATTTGTAGTTACATTAATTTCTTTACTTTTATATGTTTCAAACTCAACTGGAGCTTACTATAATGATTTAAGTAATGAAGTAGTTATATATTCAGTCCTTGTTCTAGTGCTTTTAGTTGGTTATACTGCAACCTTAAATTTGAAAGTGCCAAGCTTAGTGCTTGATGGAATCTTGGTTGCTGCAGTCGTTTTCTTATCTTTGATCATTACTACAACAATGGGTTTAAGAGTTGAATCGATTGCTATCATTATGTTTTCAGATTTAGAAAGTGGAAACACTGTTGCTCAACAAGCACTTAATCAATTCTTCGTTTTATGGATATTGTATTTAATATCTTTAGCAGCGATTATTGTATTGAACTTCTTTAAACATCAAGAAAACTAATAGTAAAACTTTTCATAATAATCTCCTATTAAGGAATTATAAAAGAAAACAAACAAATCGTCCTATTTGTTTGTTTTTTTTGATTATAAAGCATACAGGATTTAATTCATCTTAAATGACAAATATAATAATAATTTATGAGATAAATGATTTATACTGACAATCTATACTTGATAATATACAGAATACAAGTTGAACAAAGATAAGCTTATTAATTATGCTATAATTAATAAAAATTTTAGTATGTTATATTTTAAAGCGGATGTAATACAAAATTAATCGATAGGATGCTCACATGAAATCAAGAAAGAATATATTTGAAAACCCTTTATTTAAAACAAAAATTACTTCAGCAAATGTCAAAACTAAAGAATCAATATTAGGTTATTTTATAGGACCTTTCCTAGCATTTCTTACAAATGCAATATTTGGCGCATATTTGAATCGATATTATACTGATATTATTGGGATTACGGATTCAAGTTTTGGATTGTTTGCGACGATTTTACCGATTGTATCAGTAATATTTGTGGTTTTTGGTAATTTGTTTGTTGGACGTTTGATTGATAAAACCAGAACTTCTCAAGGGAAGGCAAGGCCATTTTTATTGATTAGTGCACCGTTAGCTTTAATTGCTATAATCTTGTTATTCTATATACCAAGAGGCAATGTTGTTTTAGAAATAATCGGTATTTCCATATCATATAACTTTTTCTATGCGGTTGTTTTCCCAATGTATTTCACTAGCCATAGTGCTTTAATCTCATTATCTACAAGAAATACTAAGCATAGAGGGAAACTATCTACATTTTCAAACGCATCTATGGTAGCTGCTGTAGGGCTTGGAGCTAGTGTATTAGTGCCTTTTCTCTTACAAGATTTTCTTTTTGTAAAAGACGGATCAGGGTCTATAATTACTGATATCAGTTTCCAGCATTGGCGGATAATAATTTTAATTATGGCAACAATAACATTTGTTGGTATTCTTCTAGAATATTTCTTTACAAGAGAAAGAATTACTGAAGAGAACATCAAATTAAATATTGTTGAAGAAAAAATACCAATGATTAAACAATTGAAGTCTGTTGTTTCTAAAAAATATTGGTGGTTTATAATGATCTATTTCTTTTTGTTTCAATTTGGTGGGATATTGAAGAATAGTTCAATGACATACTTTTGTGATTTTGTTTTGGTTGGGAATCTATCAGGTGGAGTTGCAATGGGTTTGGTTGGCTTAATCGGCGGGATCCCAACTGCCATAGGAATGATAATTGCTTGGCCAATCGCTGATAAGTTAGGTAAAAGAAATTCTATTATTATCGGTCTGATTATATCTGTATTAGGTGGACTGATAAGTTTTATAGATGTTACTAACTTCTATATAGTTATAGCTGGGATTGTTTTAAAAGGAATTGGATCAATACCGGCAATGTATGTAACATTAGCGTTATTATCTGATGTATTAGATCATTTAGAAGCAAAATTTGGCTTCCGTAGCGATGGAGTTACAATGTCAATCTATGGTGCAATCATGATTGGTATGACAGGACTAGCGAATGGTTTAATTAACACATTATTGACAACAACTGGCTATGATGCTGTGTTAGGACAAAATCAACCAGCCGCAACTCAGAATGCACTGGTTTGGAGTTTTCTGGGAATTGAATTAATCTGTTATTCGATTATCATTATTCTGCTTTCCTTTTTAGATGTAGAGAAGCATGTTGAAGAAGATCATTTAACTATCTTAGAATTTCAAAAGAAGACAGTTCTTTCAGCTGGAAAGATATGGATTAATCCTGCAGAAAGTTTGCGAATCGAGCAAGAAGAAGCAGACAGGCTAGCTGATGAAGCTAGAAAAAGAGAATTAAGACTCTATTGCAAAAGAAAAGGATTATCTTTTGAGGAGCAAGAAGAAAAGTATCAACAGAAATTGGCAAGGAAGAAAAATTTACTTGAAGAAAAAACACAAAGAAGAAATCATAAGAAACTAAAAGAAGCATAATAACAAGTTTTGAGTTATTCAAGGAGAAGTCAAACCGTGGAAAAACAATCTGTAAATCCATTTTTACCGAGTTATGAATATATTCCCGATGGTGAACCATATGTGTTTGGTAATCGAGTGTATGTTTTTGGGTCACATGATAAGTTTAATGGTAAGAACTTCTGCTTAAATAACTATGTTACCTGGTCAGCACCTATTGATAATCTAGGAGATTGGAAGTATGAAGGTCTGATCTATGATAAATTTAGAGATCCATTAATTAATAGAAATAATCAGTTTATGTATGCTCCTGATGTTCAAATTGGACCTGATCAGAGATATTACTTATTTTACTTCTTTAACTCTTATAACGTTGTTTCTGTAGCTGTTTGTGACAAGCCAGCTGGAAACTATCAGTTCTATGGACACATTAAATATCCTGACGGAACATTTCTTGGAAAGAAGAAAAATGATCCACACATGTTCGATCCTGCTGTATTTATGGATGATGATGGGAAGGTGTATCTTTATATTGGATTCTCACCAGAGTTAATCACTAAGTTATATTTTGCTGGAAAAGGGAAACATGATGGCGGTTATGTCGTTGAACTAGAACAAGACATGCTGACAGTAAAAGAAGGGCCTAAACTAATAATTCCTAGTAAAGGTAGATCAAAGGGAACTGGTTTTGAAGGCCACGAGTTCTTTGAAGCTTCCTCAATGAGAAAATATGATGGTAAATACTATTATGTTTATTCATCAGTTAATAATCATGAATTATGCTATGCAACTTCCAATCAGCCAACAGGACCATTTAAATATGGTGGAGTAATTATCAGCAATGCTGATATAGGATTTAGGGGAAGAACAGAAAAAGATGCAGTAACATATCATGGCAATAATCACGGAGGAATAGTTAGAATTGGCAACAAATGGTTTATTGTGTATCATCGACATACCAATAAGCATTCCTATTCCCGTCAGGCTTGCGCAGAAGAAATTGTGATTAACAGTGATGGTTCAATTAATCAAGTAGAACTAACAAGTTGTGGCTTTAATGCTAAACCTTTAATTGGTAAGGGAATATATTCTTCGCATATTGCATGTAATTTATTCAGTAAGCATGGAGCTGGTAGTTATAGCCCTCTATTGATTTTTAAGTTTTTCTGGCGTCATCCATATTTAACACAAACAGGGAAAGATCGACTGGATAATCCTAGTCAATATATTGCTGGAATACGTGATGGTTCAATTGTTGGATTTAAATATTTTGATTTTAATAATTTAACAAAAATAGGAATCCATATTTCAGGAAAAGCATTTGGAGTAGTTGAAATATTTAATGATTTGTCACAAAAATCAATAGGTAGAATTAATATTAAATTAACTCGTGACGGCAAATATTTCGAAACAAATATAACATCTTTAACAGGTATTTATCCTCTCTATTTCAAATATATAGGGAAAGGAAAAGTCAACTTTATGAGTTTCCAATTGAAATAAATCTAAAAAGATTTATTTCAATTTAATAAAACGACTTCAATCAATTTAAGTACTTAAATTAGTTGATAGATCCATTCTAGAGATCAGATTATATGTTGATTACTGCCTTTTGATGTTTTTGAAAGAGGAATTTAAATATTCTTTTTCAGATGTGTAGGTAAAAATAGATTGGTTAACTAGAAAAGTAGTGTAAAATAATTATATATATATGTATTTAGGAGAGGTGGTATCTTTGAAATTAATAACAGTTGTCGTTCCTTGTTATAATTCAGGAGCGTATCTTGATAAATGTCTCAATTCTCTTTTGATTGGAGATTCAGAAATCGAAGTTATAATAGTGAATGATGGTTCTACTGACAATACAGAATCAATAGCTAAGAATTTTATAGAGAAAGATCCAGATATATTTCGTTTAATCTCTAAAGAAAACGGAGGACATGGATCAGCTATCAACGCTGGATTGAAGGAAGCAAAGGGGTTGTTTTTTAAAGTTGTTGATTCTGATGATTGGTTGGAACAAGATGCTTTTCAACAATTGCTGAAAACAATTAGAAAGCATCAAGAAGAGAATACTTTAGCTGATTTGTATATTACAAATTTTGTGTATAATAAACTATCTTTAGGAAAAACATTTATCCGTTCATTTAAGAAAAAGTTTAAACATCAAACATTTATGACATGGAAAACCGTTGGTCGTTTTTATGGGCCTCAAGTTCTTTTAATGCATTCTTTGTTATATAACACAGCAAAACTAAAAGAAAGTAAAATTAAGTTGCCAGAGCATACTTTTTACGTTGATAATATCTTTGCTTATCAACCATTGCCATTTATGAAGAGGATATTTTATTTAGATATTGATTTATATCATTATTTTATTGGGAGAGAAGATCAGTCAGTAAATATTAATGTCTTTACAAAACGATATGACCAGCAAATAGATGTTATGAAAGAGATGGTTAAAGCTTATACATATGATGAAATAAATAAGTTTGAAAAAGGTTTAAGGAACTATATGTTTCATGCTTTAGGAGCGATTATGATTATCACTATCCTATTTACTGTGGCGTTGGATGAAAAAGAAAGAAGAAGAGATTTTGGAAATATGTGGCAGTTCATTAAAACCAATGATCTTAAATTATATTGGAAATTAAGACTATTATCTTCTCCTACACTTGTTAACTACTTACCATGGAAACTTAGAGGCTGGATAATGGTAATGGGGTATAAGTTTTTGCGTAGAAGATTACATCTAGGTTAATCGCATAGAACATTAATTAATCTTGTAAATCCATATTGGTAATTTAATCCAAAATTTTTTTAGAAAGGAAATCGAATGAATAGATACGATTATGTAATAATTGGTGCAGGTTTATTTGGGGCTACATTCGCCAACATTTTACACAAATCAGGTAAGAAGTGTTTAGTAATCGAAAAACGCGATCATCTTGGTGGATTAGCAAATACATTTTGTATGAATAACATAGATGTTCATCGATATGGTGCACATATCTTTCATACAAAAAGTCGAGATATATGGAATTATGTGAATAGTTTTGTCGAGTTTAGTAATTATAAACACGCCCCTATTGCGATTTATAAAGATAAAGTATATAACTTGCCTTTTAATATGAATACATTTGTAAAAATGTGGAATATAAAAACACCTGAAGAAGCAAAATTAATAATTGATTCCCAAAAAGAAAAATACGGGGTAGAAGAACCGACAAATCTTGAAGAATTAGCAATTAATATGGTAGGAAAAGATATTTATGAGATATTAATTAAAGGATATACAGAAAAACAGTGGGGAAAGGAAGCTAAGCTTCTTCCAGCATTTATAATTAGTAGATTGCCTGTAAGATTTACTTTCGATAACAATTATTTTAATGATAACTATCAAGGTATACCTTTTGAAGGATATACGAGAATGATTGAAAAAATGCTTGAAGGAATAGAGGTTCGATTGAACACTGATTATTTTGATAATCCAGAACATTATCAGAAATTAGGCGACAAATTGGTATATACCGGGGTTATTGATAAGTTTTTTGATTATTGTTATGGACAACTTGAATATCGTAGTATTAGATTTGAACTAGAAGTTAAAGAAACGCCAAACTATCAAGGAATATCCGTAGTCAATTATACTGATATAGAAATTCCATTCACTAGAATTATTGAGCATAAGCATTTTAATCAAAAGCCAAATCAGATTGGAACAATTATTACAAGAGAATATCCCCAAAAATGGACTGTTGAAAAAGAACCATATTATCCAATTAATGATCAAAAGAATCAAGATTTGTATTCCCTATATGAAGAACTATCAAAAAAACAAGTAAATACTATTTTTGGTGGAAGATTAGCTGAGTATAAGTACTATGATATGGATAAAGTTATCGAGAGCGCAATTAAAAAAGCCGAAATAGAATTACAAAATGATTAAGATAGTTTATCTTATCACGACTATTTTTAATAGGTATTTTATTTAATCTAGATTATATGTGATTTCTCTATATTTAATTAAATA
>NPID01001135.1_pt1 | contig 20853 bp, 18 predicted proteins | sample 8637491 | NCBI WGS metagenome assembly NPID01 (sample SAMN07420843, study PRJNA396082) | bioreactor metagenome | isolation source: sample BA6 brine-fed electro-methanogenic bioreactor BA | place: Japan: Kochi | collected 2016-06-14 | reverse complement strand
CAACGATCCGGGAGTTGGAAATCATCGGGGAGGCATCCGGAAAAATCCCCGACGACATCAAATCCAAAAACCCAGATGTTCCCTGGAGAATGCTGAAAGATTTCAGAAATGTCCTTGCTCACCATTATTTCGGAATTAACGTCGATATTGTTTGGGATATTGTTCAGCGTAAGCTCCCGGATTTGAAACGGCAGGTCGAGCATCTTGCAGGGAAAGCGCTATGAAACACGAAGATAAGGATAAAAGCCTATTGTCCACGGAAAACACGGAAAGCACGGAAGGAAAAACATAAACAAGAATTTTGATTTTCCCGATTTTGAATTTTTTCCGTGACTTCCGTGTCTTCCGTGGACCAGAAAAGATTGTGATGTTGTGTTCTTTCTGCAGTGGTGAAAAAATATTGACAGGATTAACAGGAAATACAGGATTTTATAACCACAATCGATTTTGATTGATCCTGTTCATCCTGTAAATCCCGTCGCTTTAGGGTTTTGACATAAAGAGGTGGCTTACCTTCGTGCTTTCTTCGTGCCTTCGTGTTGAAATGATTCTAAAACCTGGACTCACGCAAAGCCGCAAAGTCGCAAAGAGGTCAAAAGATATGAAAACTTTTTTCTCAGAATTTTTTCTTAGCGTCTTCGCGTCTTAAGAGAGCGCAGCGAACGGGCGTGAGATGATTTTGAATTTTTTCCGCGAATTCAGTGTTTTACGTGGACCATATTTTCCTGGTGCCTTGGTGTTGAAAAGCAGCATTTGAAATAAGGATTGATATCATGTCTGGAAAAACAGCTTTAGAAATGGATCCCGCTGAGTGGAAGCGTTACCATCCTTTTGGCGGGAGAAAAGACAAAACTCTACAGGGCAAAAAAACAGTTGAGGCACGAAAACTGGCAAACAGGTTAGCGAAAGAATTGCGTCAACAGTTTGGTGCCCAAAGGGTTGTCCTGTTCGGCTCGCTGGCCCGTGAGGAACTCACAGCACATTCTGACATCGACCTGGCTGTGTGGGGGATACCCCCTGAAAAATTTTACTCTGCCGTCGCTTTTGTTACTGGAGCGAGTATTTCATGGACCGTTGATTTGGTTGACGGTGAGGATTGCTCTCCTGCATTACTGCAAAGCATTGAGACAGAAGGTATTGAACTGTGACGGCCAAAAATATTGAACCACTGGTCAAAAATCTACCTTATGTGTTCACAACTGCTGAAAAAGAGATTCAGGCATTTGTGGATTTTATGAAAAATAGAAGAGGATAATATTTCCACGCCCAAGACCAATGTTGTCCACGGAAAACACGGAAAGCACGGAAGGAAAACCACAAACAAGAATTTTGATTTTCCCGATTTTGAATTTTTTCCGTGACTTCCGTGCTTTCCGTGGACCAGAAAAAGATTTTGATGTTGTGTTCTTTCTCAGTGGTGAAAAAACATTGACAGGATTAACAGGAAATACAGGATTTCAGAAACCACAATCGATTTTGATTGATCCTGTTCATCCTGTAAATCCCGTCGCTTTAGGGTTTTGACATAAAAAGGTGGCTTACCTTCGTGTTTTCTTAGCGTCTTCGCGTCTTAAGAGAGCGCAGCGAACGGGCGTGAGATGATTTTGAATTTTTCCGTGATTTCCGTGGACTGAAAGAGGTTTTGATTATGCTTTGAACTTAAAAAAAGTTTCTGTGTCAATTTACTCAGAACTCAGCACTCAGCACTGGTTATAATTATGCCCACACGCACCCTCCCAACATTGCTCCTGCTCCTCCTCATCGCCTTCCCGGCAGGTGCGGTGACGCCGTCCCAGGTGCTGGTTCTCTACAACGCCGATTGGCGCGAGGATCATCCTCTGACCGAACCCGGGCAGGATTCCAGGGAGATCGCCGAGCATTACGTGCGCATGCATACCGCCCCCGAAAGTGGCGAAAAGCCCTACATCCTCGGGCTGAGCTGCAACCATGGCATCAAAGTCCTCGACGAAGCGCGCCATCTGAACGAATCACACCTCCCGGAGAAAAGCAACGACAACACCGCCGGCGTCGAGTTGACCAAACGGCGCTGGCTGGTGAGCGATGACGCTGCCGACCATGCCCTGCGCGACAGCCGCCTGGTTGAATTCACCCTGCCCGGCGGCCCCGAAGGATGGAACCGCGAGACCCTGCAGCTCGAAATCGACCCTGACGACGGCGAAACGATCCCCATCGTCACCAACGGGCTCATCCTCGCCGAAGGACAGGTCGCCGGAAACAGCGGCAAAGACTGGACCATTCGCCTCAATGCCCAGCGTTTTGTGCGCGGCGGGCTGGTTGTCAAAGCTTCCTGCGAGGATATCGAAGGTAAACGCCACAATTGGAGTGCCCGCTACCTTGACATCGCCGACGTCCGGTACAGCCGAACCGGCAGCGACGGCGTGCGCGACGACCAGCATTTTCTCGAGGATGTCGCCATCCCCGTCAAAGCCTTTCTTGAAGATCCTGACAATGCCCTCCCCGACGGGACTCTCTTAAAAGATCATATCCTTTACATCGTTGTTTCCTACGGTCTGCCGCGTACCGCCGTTGCCCGTTACGGTATCTCGCGCGGGGTGACGAACAAATTGAACGACCACGGCTATATCATCGGTTTCGGCCAGCGCCTGCAGCTGCTTTATTATGATGAAGAAGAGGTGATGGGCGCTGCGCCTAAACCTTATCGTTTTGCCGGCAAGGGGCCATTTGCCGATTTCTTTTTACGCGCGCCGCAGGCCTGGCCCTTGTACGGTCAAGAAGCAAATCCTTTTTTGCACCCCCAGGTTTACCAGAAGAACAAGGGGGACTTAGATTCACTTCAAAAACCCCTGGCGTTCACTGGCGAAAATCGCAAAGAACAGTCGCCGGCGAAATTTCTCTATTTTTCCATGCGAATCGATGGCGCAGATGCGGCTCAGGCCAAAGCATTGATTGATAAGGCGGTCTCTGCATCAACCAACGGCATGCCCCGGGTTGATGATAACGCCCCGGTTCCAAAAGAACTGGCTGGAAGCAAGGTTGCGCGATTTCTTTGGGATAAGGGGTATCGTCATATTCATCCGCCCAAGGGGCGAGGCGGGCATCGGTTGCAGTTCGGCACTGTTGAAGAGAACGGCAAGCGGACATTTCTGCCGGGGGGGATTGCCCGCCAGGTGATATCGCACAATGCGCTCGACAGTGAAGGGGCCGAAGTCTATACCTTTTTGTCCCAGGGCGTGACAATGACAGCCGCAGCCGCAAAATTATATCGAGGAGCGCCGCATATCCACGATAAAAGCTGGTGGGACGATGAGATTCTGTACCCGCTTATGACGCAGGGGCAAAATGTCGGGAGTGCCTTGCTGGCAAATCAGATTCATCTCGGCTGGATTACATCATTCATTGGTGATCCGTTATTGCAGATTGACAACGCAAACTGAGGAGTTTACGCAAAAATGCAGCATCAGACTGTTATCGAGCCACAAAAAGGCTGGAAATTCATCGACTGGAAAGAGTTGGTCGAATACCGCGACCTGTTCTACTTCCTGGTCTGGCGCAGTATTCGTGTCCGCTATGCGCAGTCGATGCTCGGCGTCGGTTGGGCGTTAATACAGCCGTTTTTTTCCATGATCGTTTTCACGATTGTATTCGGCAATCTCGCCAAGGTCGGTTCCGACGGCGCGCCTTACGCCCTGTTCAGCTTTGCCGCCCTGGTGCCCTGGACCTATTTTTCCAACGCCGTGACCGAGAGCACCAACAGCCTGGTTGCTGAAGCGAACATGATCAGCAAGGTCTATTTCCCGCGCATCATTCTGCCGATGTCGGCAGTGTTGGCCAAACTTGTTGATTTCGTCATAGCTTTCATTTTGCTCTGTGTTCTGATGCTGTTCTTCCTGCAGCCGCCGACCTGGGGCGTTTTGGCGTTACCCTTGCTCATAGTCGTGATGATGCTGACAGCTGCCGGCATTGGTACATGGCTGACCGCATTGGCCATACAGTATCGCGACATCAAATACGCCATGAACTTTGTTGTGCAATTACTCATGTATGCCGCTCCGGTTGTTTATCCCGCCAGCCTCATCCCCGATGGCTGGCGCTGGCTGTACGCGCTCAATCCGATGGTGGGCGTGATCGAGGGTTTTCGCTCCGCGCTTTTGGGCACAAACCCGATGCCCTGGGGCTATATTGTCATTGGTTTGATCATGTCGTTGATTCTGTCGGTGACTGGCGCATTATATTTTCGTTTTAAGGAAAAAATATTTGCCGATGTTGCGTAAAGGCAGACAAGCTATTTATCCACGGAAGACACGGAAACCACGGAAGAAATACGAAAGCGAAGGTTTGTGGTGGCGCGCTTTCCCGTGATTTCCGTGGACAATAAAGATTTTGATGGAGAGAAATAAAAATGTCCGATGTTGCCATAAAGGTTGAAAATCTTCATAAGCTCTACCGCCTGGGCATTAAAAATGACGAGAACGACACCATGGTGTCAACCATGTTGTCCTGGTTGAAAGCACCAAGGCGAAACTTTGATCAGCTCCGTAAACTCACTACTTTTGATCTGAACTGTACCGATGATGAGGATGTCCTTCATGCGCTCAACGATGTGTCGTTTGAGGTTAAGCATGGTGAGGTGCTGGGGATCATTGGACGCAATGGGGCAGGGAAAAGCACCCTGCTTAAAGTTTTATCTCGTATTACCGAGCCAACCGCAGGGCGAGTGACGATCAACGGGCGGGTGGCCAGTTTGCTGGAGGTGGGGACGGGTTTTCATCCTGAGTTGACCGGTCGCGAGAATATTTACATGAACGGCACAATTTTGGGGATGAGCAAAAAAGAGATCGATCGTAAGTTTGAAGAAATTGTTGATTTTTCCGGGGTGGAGAAGTTTCTAGATACACCAGTGAAGAGATATTCGTCAGGCATGAAGGTACGGTTGGCGTTTTCTGTTGCCGCACATTTAGATCCAGAAATATTGATAATTGATGAGGTTTTGGCTGTTGGGGATGCAGAATTTCAGAAGAAATGTTTGGGGAAGATGCAGGATGTTTCCACTGGGGGGCGTACCGTACTTTTTGTCAGTCACAATATGGGAGCGATTCAGACGCTTTGTCCGCGGAGTCTTTTGTTGCGGCAGGGGCAGATGGTTGATGATGGGGAGTCAGAAGAGGTTGTCCGCAATTACTTAAGAAAAATGAAAAAGAACCGGAGTGAGATTTTTAAGTTGGACAACCCGGATCGAACTAATTCTGGTGTATTTAGGTTCACGAACGCGTGTTTACTTAATAGTAAAGGGGAAGAGACCGTAAGCATTATTTCAGGGGAAGATATTGCAATGAAATTTAGCTATGAAAGTGATCGAAATCTCCCCAATCTAAAGATAGATTTTGCCGTTTATGATGAAAAAGGACAGCCCGTGACTTATATCGATACAGGATTGAAAAATAAAATTATCTTAGAGTCCGATACTTATGGATTTGCCACATGCACAATAAAGAAAAATCCATTTCCAGTAGGGGACTACTATGTAACACTTGTTGCTTTTTCGAATAGTGAAAAGCTTGACTACTTATCGTCTGCCTTAAGCTTCACAGTTGTAGATTCTATATATTACGGATCATCGAATGTTCCTTATCGTCACCTGTGTGCTTTATACGTCGACCATGAGTGGAGCTTTGCAAATGAGGTTGGCTAGCTGTCTGCCTGTTGGCCTTGGATGTTTTTGAAAAAATGACCAGCTGATTTGGTTGCCAATCAATAAGTTTTTTTATGTTTGGGGCTTAGTAAATGGATGTGAAGCTAAAATCTTTTTTTAATCCCAAAAATCCTGGAAGAATCATCTCTTTTTTGTTGATTGTTGCTGTTGTGGCAATGCTTCTTGTTTATACAACTTTGCCACCTAAATGTAATGATCCATATAAAATTGTACACATAAGCATCGACGATACGTCGAATTGTTTGAGTGAGCTGAATGAGATTTATGTTAAGTCGATTTTTGATGTAAATTTGTTTAGGCAACTCAGAGATTGGCATATTCGCTATGGCGCAAAATTTACACTCTATATTTATTCAGAAAAACTTAAATCTGTACCTGAACGGTTTCGCTCTGATTTTGTTAGTGTATCTGATTATCTAAAGTTTGGTTTTCATTCGGAATCTCATGATTTTGAGTATACCAAGAGGCTAAGTGGGGAAGAATTTAACAATATTTTTAGAGCGGCTAATTTAAAAATTAGCCAATTTCTTGGTGAGCGATCTCGAATTTTGCGATTAGACCGTTATTATGCAAAGTCTGACTGGGAGCAAGTTATAGCACCAGAAGTAGATGTTCTACTTGCTCCTGATGACGACAGATCTTGCTATTGGCTGTCTTCTACTCAAAGTGAGCGTACCCGAAGAGATGGTTCTTTTTCTCAAGTAAAGGCCTGTTCAGCACTTGAGTTTTGGCGGACTGACCTACGATATGAGAATGTGAAGTGGATATGGTATCAGCTTGAATCTTTGCGTGATCAAGACCGAATTGTGATTTTTACCCACGAATGGGCTATGGATAACACTACTAAAGAGAAAATGGAGTATAGTTTCGAGTGGTTTAACGATAATGGGTATAATTATGTCAATTGATAAAGAAGTACGGCCTCTGGTCGATGTGCCTGAGATGAAAATGTTCATTGATACATATGTCCCAGTGACTACGTGTAACCTACGCTGTCAATATTGCTATATAACCCAAAAACAACTGTTTAAGAATTCGCTGCCGGAATTTAACTATAGCCCAGCGATTGTGGGGAAAGCTGTTTCAAAAAAAAGGTTAGGAGGTGTATGTCATTTCAATATTTGTGGCGGGGGAGAAACGCTTTTGCCACCACAAATGACAGCATATATACGAGCTATATTAGAACAGGGTCACTATGTGATGGTTATTACAAATGGCGTAGTCACAAAAAGATTTGACGAAATAGTTCTTTTTCCAAAAGAGTTGTTGGAGAGGCTATGTTTCAAGTTTTCATTTCATTACCGTGAGCTTAAAACAACAGGATCCTTTCTTGATGCCTTTTTCTCAAATGTCGAAAAAGTTCGAAAAGCCGGTTGTTCTTTTTCTATAGAGTTGACGCCAAGTGATGACGATATCCCCTTTATAGACGAAATTATGAATGTTACAAAAAATCGTGCGGGTGCGTATTGCCATATAACAGTTGCACGTGATGAGACGTCTCCTTTGCACGATAAACCTATCCTTACGAAGTTGTCGCCTAGGAAATATGAAAGAACATGGGGTGTTTTTGATTCAGACATGTTTCGTTATAAGCTTTCTGTTTTTGGGCAGAAGCGTAAGGAGTTCTGTTACGCTGGCGCGTGGTCAGGTTATTTAAATTTGGGAACAGGGTCTTGGACACAGTGTTATTCTGGTTTTACACAGCCTCAGAACATATTTGAAGATCCTACCTCAAGAATAAAGAAAGTTCCTGTTGGTAAATTCTGCTGCCAGCCGCATTGTTACAATGCGCACGCGTTTTTAACGTTAGGTTTAATCCCTGAACTTGATTCTATTGAGTACGCTAGGATACGAAATAAAATTGCTGATGATGGGTCAGAATGGTTGAACCAAAAAGTGAAGGCATTTTTGTCAAATAAGCTTAAAACTGCTAACAGAGAGTACTCTTCTGCTGAAAAGTTGTGGCATGGTGTCCGATACTCATCGAAAGTTCTCTTAGCTGAAAAATTTATCAGAAAACTGGTTCGTAAAATTTTCAGATCGTAATTGAAAGGGTACTTTTGATGGACTGCGATTATACAACAACCATCCATTCGGTGATGGAGCCCCTGCTGAGCAAGAGGTCACCAGTTGCCCTGTTTGATTTCCCCAACTATTCCAATGTTGGCGACAGTGCCATCTGGCTGGGGGAGGAATATTACCTGAATCATATCACAAAGGCCAAAGTTGTTGCTGTTGATGACTACAACCTGGTTGCACGGCCTTTCCCAAAATTGCCTTCGGAAACCATCATCCTTATTCAAGGCGGTGGAAATTTTGGCAACCTTTACCCCCGGCACCAGGAATTGCGTGAAAAACTGATCACCCACTATAGCCAACACCGCATTGTCCAATTGCCCCAATCCATTCACTTTCAAGACGAAGGGAAGCGTGAGCAGACGAGCGCCATTCTCAATAAACATCCGGATTTTCATCTATTGGTAAGGGATCGTGACAGTTTGCGGCAAGCACAGGAACTTCACAATGGCGCCAGCTACCTCTGCCCCGATATGGCGTTATGCCTTGGGCACCGCAAACGACCTGTTGCCCCACAGTACGATGTGGTTTGTATTCTGCGTACCGATAAGGAAAAAGTGACGGCAGACTTTTCAGTAACGCAGGAGGCTGAATCTATTTTTGTCACTGACTGGATCGATGAACCGGATTCGTGGATGAAGCGACTTGTGGAACGCTTGGATCGATTGCATTCGAACTATCCGCGTTGGACAACGTCTCTTTTTCGTCTTAAACGACCACTCTATCATCGGTTGGCGACAGAACGTTTGATCCGTGGGGAGGCGATCCTTTCTTCTGGCAGGACTGTGATTACCGACCGACTTCATGCGCATATTTTGTGTACCTTACTGGATATCCCACACGTAGTACTGGATAACAGCTATCGGAAAATAGGAAATTTTAGAGATGTCTGGGGGACGGGAGGAGAAAATTGTCTCTCAGCGGAAACGCTGGACGAGGCGCTGCAAAAAGCGAAGGAGTTATTGATTTCATGAATATTACCGTAGCCATCTGCACCTGGAACCGTGCCGATCTCCTTTCGAAAACCCTCGAAAACATGTTGCGGCTCAAAACCGATGACAGTTTTACCTGGGTGTTGCTCGTTGTTAACAATAACTGTACCGACAATACTGATGAGGTCATCGCTAAATTTTCAGATCGTTTGCCGATTAAGTGCATTTCCGAACCAACGCCGGGCCTCTCCAATGCCCGGAATGCCGCCGTTCGCAATGCCAGTGGTGAATACATCATCTGGACCGATGATGACGTGCTGGTTGATGAAAACTGGCTTTTGGCTTATAGGGATGCATTTGATCGATACCCTGATGCCGCGGTTTTTGGTGGGCCGGTTGAACCCTGGTTTGAAGGTGAGCCTCCTGAATGGTTAATTCAGGGGTGGGCTTATCTTGACGCAGCATTTGCCGTACGGGATTTAGGCGATGATGTCTTTGCTTTAAAACCAGGTACCAATGCTTTACCTTTTGGTGCGAACTTCGCAATGAAATTATCTGTTCAGGTTCTTTTCCCATATAACCCAGATTTGGGGTTAAAAGCTGGGGAAATCCTTTTAGGGGAAGAAAGTGCTGTAATGAATGGTCTTCTTGAAAAGGGCTATACAGGATGGTGGATTCCCAAAGCAAAGGTTAAGCACTGGCTTCCGAAGGAACGACAAACACTGGATTACATAAAAAAATATTTTAGAGGATATGGCCACACGTTGTGTAATCTAGACGTTGGCACTGACTACAAAAGTCTTTGGGGTTACCCTCGTTGGTTGCTTCGAGCTTATATGACTATTTTGTTGAAATACTTTTTTTCCCGTATTTTTTGCCCGAAGAAGTTATGGCTAAAAAGTTTAACTGATTTAGCTGTTTATGAGGGGAGGATCTATGGCTGTAGAAACCGGAAAAAATTAGCAGGAAGCAAAAAATCGTGATGAAAATAACTGTTGGTGTGCCCACATATAACCGTAGTGGGATTTTAAAAGAAACCCTTTTATCGATTACCGAAACGAACTTTGATGGTGAATGGGAATTATTGGTCGTTGATAACAACTCATCTGATAATACACGGGAGATATGTGAAAAATATCTTCCTGACAATGGGCGTTATCTTTTGGAGACAAAGAAGGGGGTTTCTTGTGCGCGAAACCGCATTATTCAAGAGGCAACTGGTGATTTAATTATTTTTACAGATGATGATACGACACCATGCCCTGATTGGATTTCTGCCTTTGTTGAAGCCGCTGCGGAATATCCACAGGGTAATTTTTTTCTGGGCAAAACCCTTTGGGATTGGCAAACAGATAAGCCCTGGTGGTACACAGATGATAAGGAACATCCAATTGTTTTTTGTTACCGCTCTGACCTTGGGTCCGAGGATAAGCTTTTGCCTGAAAATGTTAGCCTTTCTGGACCTAATATGGCAGTCCGAAAAAATGCTTTTGCATCCGTTGGCGGGTTCGATCCTGGCTTAGGAATTTTGGGGGGTATTAAGATTGGTGGCGAAGAGCCTGACTTGACCGAACGTATGCGTGCTTTGGGAATGAGAGGCTATTATGTGAGTAAAGCTGTTGTTCACCATAAAATATTTTATTCTCTTACGACGTTGCGTTCGCTAGTCGATGGTATTCGGGCTGCGGGGCTCAGTGACAGCTTGCGCATTGATACTTACGATAAACTTTCTTCGCGCCTATTAGGTATGCCTCAATGGTGGATACGTCAATTGATTCAAAATCCTTTTATTCATTTATATCACATTTTTATTCATGCGATTTTGTTGCAAACAACACCCATCGTCTATCATTATCTGCGTTTACATTACTGGAAATCGCAAGTGAAATATTTTTTCAGAAGAAACGCGATTAAAAAGGGAATGAAAAGATCATGAGGGTAAGTAGAACTCAGTGTCGTCACTTTAACGGTGACCGCCCCTGCAAGCCGCACAAAAAATTTTCCTATACCTGTTCAAGCTGCCCCGAATACACCCCCATCACCGCCCACATCCTCATCATCAAGCTCGATGCCGTCGGCGACGTTGAGCGTACAACCGGTTTGCTCCAGCCTCTGCTCCAGAAGTACCCCGGCGCGGCCATCACCTGGGTAACAAAGAAAAATGCCTTGCCTTTGTTTAAGAACAACCCCCATGTCTACAAGGTCATTGAATATGGCCCCGAGGCACAGCTCAACTTGCTGACCAGTACCTACGATCTGGCCATCAACCTCGATGCCGCGGAAGACAGCTGTCGGCTGATGACAATTGCCGCTGCAGGGAAGAAAATCGGTTACACATGGAACCCCAAAGGCTACGCCGAACCGCTGAACCCCGAGGCCGAGGACTGGTTCGAGATGGGCCTGTGGGATGATGTCAAAAAAGCCAATCAGCGCACCTATCAGGACATCATGATGGAGATCTGCGGGCTTGAAGGCAGGATGACACGGCCCGTATTCGTACTGGATGATAAGGAGCGGGCCTTTGCCGATGAATTCGCGTTTCGAAAACAGGTCAATAGAAACGCCCCGGTTTTCGGTTTGAACACTGGCGCGGGGGGTCGTTGGGTGCATAAGAAATGGACCATGGAAGGCTACCAGAGCCTGATTGAGCGGTTGGAAGAGCTTTATCCGGAGTCTTCAATTCTGCTTTATGGCGGACCTGAAGAGGTGGAACGCAATGCTGAGTTGGCCAGGGCTGGAAAAAATGTGATCGACACGGGTTGCGACAACGATCTTCGCCAGTTCGGCGCATTGGTGAGCCTCTGCGACCTGATGGTGACCGGCGATACCCTCGCCATGCACATCGGCCTTGCCCTGGAGAAGAGAATGGTGGTTCTTTTCGGGCCCACTTCGCTCGCGGAAATTGACCTGTATGGCTCCGGGATCAAGATTGCCCCAGAAGGCATGGATTGCCTCTGTTGTTATCGACCGGACTGCGATGTGCGGCCCACATGCATGGAGCGAATATCGGTCGATGAGGTGCTTGCTGCCATTCAGGAGCAACTGTGATCTTCAAAGAAAATATAACCATTGGTGTCGACGCCAGAACGGTATTCAGCCCCGAGCGCCGAGGTACAGGCAAGAACCTGGTTGATCTCTACCGGCAGCTGGCGAAGTTGAGCCCTGAGTGGCGTTTTGTCATGTATTACGAGCGGGGAGGGTATGAAAACCCCTTCGCAGATAGCCCTAACATCGAAATCTGTCGTCTGCGGTGCAAGGGCGCGCGGTGGAACCTGTGGGAAGAACTGGCGTTGCCATGGGCGGCCAGGCGGCGTGGTCTCGATCTCCTGCACTGTCCGGCTCAGACCGCGCCGCGGTGGAAGCCGGTGCCGACTGTCGTGACGATTCATGACATCATTCCGCTGCGAATGGATGACGGTACGCCTGAAAAACAGCGGCTGCGCCTTGAGAAAAACATCCGGCATACTTTGCAGAGCGCAGCTCATGTGTTTACCGTGTCGGAATTCAGTCGCCAGGATATTATGGATTGCTTCGGGCATACCGGGAGGAACCTCAGTGTCCTGTACTGGGCGCCGGATCGCCAGGTGCGCCAGGTCTCGCCGGATGAGATTGAGCGTGTGTTGAACAAATACCAGGTCGAGGGCGACTATGTTTTTGCGTTTGGTTCGACCAGCCCGCGCAAAAATACGCCTCTGGTCGTTGATGCTTTTGCGGAGTATGTCCGCCGCAACCCGGACACGCGCGTCAAACTCCTGCTCTCTGGTATTCGCAGTGAGCGCTTTCAGTCGCATTTTCTTTCTCAAGTCAAAGCTCTGGGGCTTGAAGATCAGGTGATAAACCTCGGTTTTGTCGATGATGAGGAGATCCCGGCCCTGCTTTCCGGGGCCTCTCTTTTGTTGTTTATGTCTCTTTACGAGGGCTTTGGCCTGCCGCTTCTGGACGCTATGGCCTGCGGTACGCCGATTCTTTGTTCCAATGTGAGCAGTCTGCCTGAGGTTGCCGGTCGGGCCGCTGAGTATGCGGACCCGTCTTCAGTTTCCGATATGGCCTCATCTCTTGAAAGTCTGTTGTCGGATTCTGAAAGAAGGGCGGAATTGTCCCGCCTGGGGCTGGAGAGAGTTTCCGGCTTTACCTGGGCAGCGACGGCCCAGGCGGTTCTCAGCACTTTTGCAACGGTGATCAGCGATCGACATGGCGTGAAACGGAGGGGAGCGTCATGAAAATATGTGTTTTTTTTCAAAGGATGCCCTGGCCTTTGCACAGCGGCTATACCCTGCGGGCTTTTCATCTGGCAAAAGAGCTCTCAGTTAAGCACGATCTCGATCTGCTGTGCCTGGGGGAGGACTCAGCACCGCCTGAGGTTGCCGACTGCTTCCAGCGCATGGAGATCCTCTCGGCCCCCTCTAAGGCCGAACTGCCGGGTGGCCATATTCTCTCACCCCATCGACTTTGTGCCCCTCATCCCGCGACCGGAGAGAAGATTCGATCTTTTATCAGATCTGAAAAATATGATCTTGTCCTGGTGTCCGGTTGGCAGCCGCTGGTCTACCGGGAGTGGATTGAGGATGTGCCGGTGTTCTGCGATTTAATTGACGACCTGGTTCTGACCGAGAAGCGGGCTGTTCGAATCAAGTCCGGCTTTGAACGGGTCCGGAAGGTGCGGCAGTTGATACTTGCATGGAACTATGAAAAACGTTATCTCCGGAATCTAACGGGTGTCTCGGTTGTTTCACAGGAAGACGCTGATGAAACGCAAAAACATACCAGCAGCCCGGTGTATTTTGTCCCCAATGGGGTGGATCTCGATTATTACACGGCTTCTGCCGAAAGCGAAAAAATCGGCGGGCTTGTTTTCGAAGGGAATATGAGTTTCCCCCCCAATGAGGATGCCGCATTATTTCTCGGGGAAAAGATTATGCCACTGATCTGGCAGAGGGCTCCGGAGGTCAAGCTGACTCTGGTTGGTAAAAACCCCACTGAAAAAGTTAAAGCGCTGGCATCAGATGCCAGGATTAGGGTGACTGGTTTTGTCGACGATATCCGCCCTTATGTGCAAGGGGCGGCTATTTTTGTCTGCCCATTGCGCTCTGGCGCCGGAATTAAAAACAAGCTGCTTCAGGCATGGGCCATGGAGATGCCGATTGTGGCGAGCCGTATGAGTTGCGGAGGACTTCTTGCGAATAATGGTGAGAACCTGATTGTGGCCGATGATGAATCTGATTTTGCCGAAGCGGTTCTCGCGTTGCTTGAAGATTCGCCCCGCCGTGAGGCCCTTGGAAAGGCTGGACGCAAGTGTGTTGAAGATTTTTACTCCTGGGCTGTGCAGGCTGAAAAAATTGCTGCGGCCGTACAGAGGAGTCATTAAGGGCAATGGCTCTTCGGGATATATTCGTTACCGCAGTAATATTGGGACTCCTGCCGGCTGCTCTTTCGCGGCCATTTATCGGGGTGCTCGGCTGGCATTGGGTCAGCCTGATGAATCCGCACCGACTGACCTGGACTTTTGCCCGGACTCAGCCAGTGGCCATGTGGATAGCTTTGGCGACATTTGTAGGGCTGCTGCTGTACAAGGAAGAAAAAATACCTATCGCCTGGAATGGCGTGACGCGTTCTTTCGTGTTGCTCTGGATCTGGATGTTGGTGACCACATTGTTTGCGGTCAACCCCGATCGGGCTATGGGGCAATTTGTCGATATGAGCAAAGTTTTTGTTTTTCTCTTTCTGACTCTGATGCTGACCGCAAATCGAAAAAAACTCCGCTGGCTGGTCGTGCTGGCAACTCTCTCAGTGGCTTTTTATGGGATCAAAGGCGGGGTGTTTACTCTCATGACCGGGGGGGGCTTCAAGGTGCTTGGTCCGCCGGGGACTGCCTTCGGCGACAATAACAACCTCGCGTTGGCGTTGAACCTTTCTCTGCCGTTTCTTTTTTTTCTTCCGCGTTTTGTCGGGGGAAAAAAAATCAAAACGTTGTTGAAAATAGCTTTCTGGTTGTGCGTTATCGGGGTGATCGGGACGCATTCCCGTGGTGGGCTCGTGGGGCTGGCCGTGGTTTTTGGCGGGTTAATGATTTTATCCGGCCGCAGGGTTATTCTGGCAGTCGTATTGTTGATCGGCCTGGCTGCATTGCCCGCGATCATGCCTGATCAGTGGTTTAACCGTATGGACACCATAGAAGCCGATGCCATGGCTCAGGACGCTTCTTTTCAGGGGCGGGTGAATTCCTGGAAAACGACGATAAATTTTGTCAAAGATCATCCGATTGTTGGTGGGGGCTTTCAGTTTATTTACAACCGGGATGTTTTTAATCGGTATTCGCCTGACCCGTCACGATTCCATGATGTTCACAGTATTTATTTTGAGATGCTTGGCGAGCAGGGACTGGTCGGATTTTTAATTTTCGCTGTCATCATTTTGAGTTCCTTTCGTATGAATTCCAGATTGCGCCGCGAGGGCATACAGCGGCAGGACGAAATGACTATCGGAATCACCAGTGCCGTTATGGTCGCTATCGGGGTTTATCTGGTTGAGGGGATTGTCGTTGCGAGGGCCTACTTTGATTATGTCTATCTCATATTGTGTTTTCCCGTCTTATTGACGCAGATTTTGCGACTTCCCGAAGAGCAGTTATCCCGCAAGAGGCAACCGGCAGAGCCCCTGGCTGCCGGCCTGGTTCGCAGTGATCAGAGGATACCGTTTCTATGATCCGGGTCTGCCAGGTTGTTTACCGCTTTGATCTCGGCGGCCTTGAGAACGGGGTCGTCAATCTTGCCAACCGGATGGATGATGAGTTTGAGGTGTCCATCTGTTGCCTGGCTCGCAATGGGAATGCGGCCTCACGTCTGAAAAAGGACACAGCAGTGTATGAAATGCTGAAGCCTGAAGGGTTCAGTCCTGCATACCTGCTCAGGCTCTGGTCTTTTTTCAGGAAAGAGCGCTTTCACATCGTGCATACCCGCAACTGGGCCGGAATCGAGGCGGCGATTGCCGCAAAGCTGGCGGGTGGCTCCAGGGTGATCCACAGTGAACATGGGACTGATTTCAGCAACGTTCCAAAGCGTCGGCTATGGGGACGTAAGTCAGGGCAGTGGGCGATTGATCAATTTATCGCCGTCTCTCCGCAGCTCGTAAAAGATCTGAAAGAGCTTGTTGGCATCAGCAAACCGATTACCTTGATTCAAAACGGTGTCGATCTTGAACGCTTTTCCCCGGGTAAGAGCAATGTGCGGGTAGAATTGGGTATTCCTGCGGATGCTTTTGTTGCTCTTTTTGTGGGCCGGCTGGAAACAGTTAAGAATGTTTCAGGGATAATCCGAGCTTTCCGTAAACTGATCTATAATGAAGAGTGCGGACAATTTCGACTTGTCCTTGCAGGTGACGGAACACTCAGAGAGCAGCTGATTTCTGAAGCGCGTGCTTTGGGGATCGAAGATAAGGTTATTTTTGCGGGAGCCCGCAACGACATTCCGGAGTTGTTGCGCAGTGCAGACTGCCTTGTGCTGAATTCATATTCAGAAGGTCTTCCTAATGTGGTTCTTGAGGCGATGGCATGTGGCTTGCCGATTATCGCCACGGCGGTGGGCAGCCTGCCGGAACTTCTGAAGGGCGAAAGGGGTTACCTGATTGATGTCAATGATTCTGACGCTCTTTCGGTTGCGTTGCGCGCGATGTGTTTCGATGTCGAGTTGCGATCTGATTACGCGATCAATGCCCGCGACTACGTTTCTCGTTATTATAGTCTTGGGCAAATGGTTGAGAATTATCAGGCTGCTTACCGCGAAGTAATGAGGTGATTTTTTGTTATGAGCGATGCTGTGCATTGTTGTTCGGTTTTAATGACAGGACCTGTGGGCGGCCAGGTCGGCGGGATGGCCTCGGTGGTCAGAAACCTGGAACAATCCCGGTTCTGCCGACTTGCCGTTCTGGATACAGGCAAGAATACGACCGATGGCCGCTCTTTTCTCCGTGGAGTTCTGGCGCAAATCGTGCTTCTGGGGCGCCTGGTTCGAATGATGCGGAACAATGAGACTGAAATTCTTCATATTCACACGTGCAGTGGTTTTACCTTCTGGAGAGATTGCCTGCATTTTATAACTGGGAGGGTGATGGGCCGACGGGTTGTCTGGCATATCCACGGTGGCAAATTTGGCCAGTTTCTCGATGGTAATCAGGGTTGGCGAAGAGCTCTCGCCAGATGGGCTCTTTCATCGGCTGATGGGGTTGTGGTGCTTAGCGAACAGTGGAAGTACAGTTTGGTCCCATACGCTCCAGAGGCTCGGTGGAGTGTCATCCATAATGGTGTGTCTGTACCTTCAGAGACGCGGGCTAAACGTGAGGGACCGACAACTTTTCTCTTTCTGGGGAACCTGGGTTCGGGAAAAGGTGTATTGGACCTTGTTGAGGCCACTCGACGACTCCTGGAAACGGGAGAAGACTGTCGGGTCCTGATTGCCGGCAATGAAACCGAAGGCGGCGAGGTCGAAAGGCTTTTGACAACTGTTCAGCAGAATGGTCTCAGTTCTCACATTGAATATCTTGGGGTGATTAGTGGCTCGGCCAAAGATGAAACAATGAGATCAGCCGATGTTATTGTGTTGCCGAGTTACGCAGAGGGGTTGCCGATGGCGCTGTTGGAGGGGATGGCCTATGGGCTTGCGGTGCTTTCCACCAACGTTGGGGGTATCCCTGAACTTGTCAGTGAAGGCAGGGATGGTATTCTGATTGAACCCGGCGATATAGATGCCCTCGCCAGGGCGATGCATAAACTGTCCGCTGATAAGCTGCTGGCTGAACATATGGGACGTGCGGCTCGACAGAAAATTATTAACGAGTACGGTATGCCGGCAATGACTTCGAAGTTAAGTCAACTTTACCTCTCGTTTGGACATTGACTCGATGAATGCCTATATTCTGCGCAATATTCTGTTCCCGATTCATGAACGAATGCGTGGCCGCACGACGCTCTCTGAATTGCAGAAATTGGAGGCATGGCAGCGACTGACGAGCGATGATCTATTGACGCTTGCTGTTGGGCGGTGCCGAAAAATTTTACATCATGCCGGACAAGAGGTGCCTTATTGGAGCGCGCTCTTCACTGAGGCCGGGTTCTCATCCGAAGACTTTACTTCTTTCGATGATCTGAAAAAGCTCCCGGTGATGACCAAGGCTGATGTGCGCGCTAACCAGGAAACAATGCTCGTTCCCGGCTGGAAAGAGCGCATGGTGATTAACCACACGGGGGGATCGACCGGGCACCCTCTGACTTTTTATTGCTCTCGCGAGCGGGAGACTGTTCAGAATGCCGCTAAGTTACGCTCGCGCCACTGGTGGGGGTGGCAGATCGGAGAGAAAAGTCTGGATATCTGGGGACAGCCTTTGGCTCTCACACCGCGGGAGCGGCTGCGGCGCACAAAGGACCGGATTTTCCTCAACCAGAGATACCTTTCGGCCTTTTCTATGTCGCTCTCGCAGAGTCAGGATTATGTCAAGATTATTAATGACTATCGGCCTGCCTTGATTTATGGCTATGCGACGGCCATTTACCAATTGGCCTTGCTTATTAAAGATAATCCGGCTCTGCAGCCGACTGTCGCCCCGAAAGTTATTATTACAACCGCAGAGATGCTGCATGATTACCAGCGTGAAATGATTCAATACGCTTTTGGGTGCCCTGTGGCAGAGGAATATGGTGCTCATGACGGGGGGTTGATGGCACATCGCTGCCCATCGGGTGGATATCATATTTTGTCGGATCTTGTGTACCTGGAAACCGATGAAGATGGTTCCGCCTTAGTGACCAGCTTTGACAGTTTCGGTATGCCGTTTATTCGGTACAGGATAGGCGACAGGGTCGTTCTGTCCGGGCGTAAATGTCCTTGTGGATTGCCTTTCCCTCTTCTTGAGGAAGTTTGCGGCCGCGAATACGATATGGTTGTCAGTTCAAACGGTAAAAAGATCCACGGGGCATTTTTCCACTATATGTTCAAGTCCGATTCCCGGGTGAGGCAGTTTCAGGTCATACAGAATCACTATGATCAACTGGAAATTCGGATCGTCACGGATGAGAGCACCCCTTTTAATGGCGAAGACAGGCTTCGCGAGAGGATTTGCCATGAGTTTGAGACCCCACTTGAAATTACCTTCCGGTATGTTGATGCCATAGAACCTGAGAGCTCCGGCAAATATCGATGGATTATCTGCAAAGTAAGGGGCTGATTTTTTATGATGAGAAAAAAGGTTCTGGTCTATCTTCTTGCTGCGGTCGTTTTATTTGGGTTTATTTTAGTCGCAGGCTCGTTTAGTGAGATTACAGAGAAGGTTACGTTTCTTTACAGCAAGCGGGGCGAGGTTTCTGACCGCCTGCGCCTCGCCGTTGATCAGGTTTTGCTGCCGGAGGCCCCTGTAGAATATCTTCCGGAGATTGAAAAAATAAAATTTCATCCGCATCCCCGCATTACCCCGCCAACGGTAAGTAATATCCCTGATGAAATACCCGATTGGGCTCTGGATTTTTCTGAAAAATGGGCACGAGGCGGGGTGAGCAAATATCACAGATTAGCCGAGGTTGCGCTCGCAACCGGCGATGAGCGGCTTTTCTCCCGGATAAAGGAACTGGTTTATAAAGATTCTTTGTACAACATGACCCAGCAGGTGGGTTATGGGATACAGGTGCGTTTTTTCGACTGGTTTTATGATCGATGGACAGAGGAAGAGAAGGCTCAAATCCTGCGGCTCCTCCATAAACGGGCAAAAGCCTTTAAGCGCCATTACGAAGAGACTCGCTACAGCCCTTACAATGCCATGGCCTACAAACGCCTTCAGGCTTCCTGGCTTGAGCTTGCCCTGGTTATTTACCCGGACCTGCCTGAAGCTGAGCCCTACTTCAATTGGGCGAAGAATATTTTGTTCCAGGTGTTCATTCCTGCCTGGCATCAGGTTTCGGGAAAGGATGGAGGCGGCTGGCATGAGGGGATGAACTATTTCTGCCGCGATTTTCACCTGGTTCTTCTTGATTCGTTTGATGCCTGGGAATCGGCGACAGGAGAGGATTTATACAAAAAGTTCCCCTGGGTAGAAAATTTTATTTATTACCCCATTTATTTTGCCCGCCCGGATTTGACTTCCAGCCGTTGGGCACAGGTGGGATCTTCCGCGCATATTATTTCACCGTTGATTGAGCGCCTTGGGCAAGAATATGATAACCCGTACGCCCTTTCTTATGCACAATCCTACGCAAAGGAGCCCGTCGTCATTGATGGTAAATCCTGGAAGGATCTGCCTCTGGTAAGGCATTTCGATGGCCTGGGGATGGTGGTCATGCGTAGTAGCTGGGAGGAAGATGCCACCTATATTACATTTAAGGCTGGTGACCATTACTGGAGTCACAGCAATATGGACAGTGGCGCCTTTACTTTATATAAAAAGGGCGCCCTTGCAATTGATAGCGGATTATGGACAGGCTCTTATTCACCACATGATATTAACTATAGCATGCAGGCGATTGCTCACAATGTTATTACTGTCAAAGACCCACAGGAACCTACGCCTGAGTTGCGCCCCGGCTTGAACGTTGCCAATGATGGAGGGCAGCGGCGGGTAGGTTCAGGTTTTAGCTGGCCGCCGTCGCCTGACCACTTGAACCACTGGCAAAAATATATTGATGATTACGAGATGGGCGATATCGTGGCTTTCCAGTATGGAGACGATTATGTCTACATTGCTGGTGATATTACGGCCGCTTACACAAATGAAAAGACAGGGGATGGTTCAATTCACAACAGGAACAAAAGGGTAGAAAAATGGATTCGCCAATTGATCTATCTTCCTCCGAATGAGCTTTTAATTTACGACACGGTAGTTTCTACAAAAAAAGAATTTGAAAAAAGGTGGCTTTTACATACCATTAATAAGCCAAGTGAGAAAGACGGATTTTGCCTTATAAAAAGAAAAGAACTTGGTAAAAGTAGATACCCTTTGGCTGTCACTGGCCTTTACTCAAGAAACCCTGATTCAAAAATTTATCAATATGATGCAACTGCATCTGTGAAAATTTTATTGCCTGAAAATTCTGTGACAAACGTTGTTGGAGGGCCTGGTCGGGAATTTTTTGTCGATGGGGAAAACTACGATAATAATGGAAAAATAAAAGTCGATAAT
>NPID01002207.1_pt1 | contig 20894 bp, 14 predicted proteins | sample 8637491 | NCBI WGS metagenome assembly NPID01 (sample SAMN07420843, study PRJNA396082) | bioreactor metagenome | isolation source: sample BA6 brine-fed electro-methanogenic bioreactor BA | place: Japan: Kochi | collected 2016-06-14 | reverse complement strand
GTCGTTCGGGACGACGAGGTCGTGAGTTCGAATCTCACCACCCCGACAGCAAAAAAAGGCCAGCTAACTTGTTAGCTGGCCTTTTCAATATCTAATTAATCAATTCTATATGTCGCTGTTCATGGTCATAAAGAACTCTTCATTCGACTGGGTTTTCACAAGCCTATCGCGTAAAAACTCCATGGCTTCAACAGAGTTCATGTCTGTAAGGTAGTTGCGCAGAATCCAAGTCTTGTTAAGCGTATCCTTATCGAGCAGAAGATCTTCGCGGCGAGTGCTCGAAACGGTAACATCAACAGCAGGGTAAACCCTCTTGTTCGATAGCTTACGATCGAGCTGCAGCTCCATGTTACCAGTCCCTTTAAACTCCTCAAAAATAACCTCATCCATCTTACTTCCCGTATCAATTAGCGCTGTTGCTAAAATGGTAAGTGAGCCACCGTTCTCAATATTACGCGCAGCACCGAAGAAACGTTTTGGCTTGTGAAGTGCGTTAGCATCAACACCTCCCGATAGCACCTTGCCCGAGGCAGGCTGAACTGTGTTAAACGCTCTTGCCAAACGAGTTATTGAATCGAGCAGAATAACCACATCGTGACCGCACTCAACCATACGCTTTGCCTTTTCGAGCACAATGTTGGCAACTCTTACATGCCTTTCGGCAGGCTCATCGAATGTTGATGAAACCACCTCAGCATTTACGCTACGAGCCATATCGGTTACCTCCTCAGGACGCTCGTCGATAAGCAACACAATCATGTAAACCTCTGGATGGTTAGCTGCAATTGAGTTGGCAATATCTTTTAGCAAGATGGTTTTACCTGTTTTTGGCTGAGCCACTATCAAACCCCTTTGCCCTTTCCCAATTGGCGAAAACATATCAACTACCCTTGCCGATAGGCTGTTTTGGCCATTCCCAATAAGCGTAAACTTCTCATCGGGGAAAAGCGGAGTAAGAAAATCGAAAGGAATTCTATCGCGGATATAATCGGGACTCCGGCCGTTTATTTCTAATACTTTAATAAGGGGGAAATACTTTTCGTTTTCCTTTGGCGGGCGGATGGTTCCGGTAACGGTATCGCCAGTTTTAAGGCCAAAAAGCTTTATCTGCGATTGCGATACGTAAACATCGTCGGGTGAGTTAAGGTAGTTGTAATCCGACGACCGAAGGAAACCATACCCATCGCTCATAATTTCGAGAACTCCGGTTGCATTAATTATGCCCTCAAACTCGTAACGTTCACCATTGTTACGCCTGTCGTGACCTTTCTTCTGTTGAAACTCGCGATGTGGTTGTCTTTTCTGTCCATCATTTTTTTGATCACCACTCTTTTGGTTATCGTCCTTACTCTGAACAGCCTGGGCTTTTTCAGCAGTGGTTAGCTCAATAGGTTTATCTGCTTTAACTTCCTGCTCAATAGCAACGGCTTTATCCATGTTTGAAACTGAGCTATCATCATCGAGCATGGTAATTGGTGAGTCATCCTTCACTTTTTCAGCATGCTTTTGTCCTTGGTTTTCGGCTAGGTCGCGTTTGCGAGTAAAACGTTTCCGCTTATTCCTATCGCCTTGCTGGGTATCATCAGCCTTATCCTTGTTATCTGGCTGATATTTCGGCCCTCCTTCTTTACCCTTCGATTGTGTTTGTTTAGCGTCTGGCTTGCCATGCTTTTCTTCAGGTTTTGTTGGTCGCTGAGCGGTTTCACTCGTTCGCTCAGGTTTCCTTCCTCGCTTGTCCGAGTCCTTGGGCTTACTCTTTCTATCTTGGCTAGCAGCCGCATCGATAGCTTGCTGGTCTAAAATTTTATAGATTAAATCTTGCTTTCGTAGCGACTCAATGCGCTTAATGTTCATCCCTTTTGCTATTTCTTTAAGCTCGGGGAGTAACTTTTTGTTAAGTTCTAAAATATCGTACATATGTTTTTTGTGAATGTGAATTTGAATTGTTTTATGCCATTACTATTGCTAGTAAAATAGGTTAAACGCATGAATGAACAGAGAGTTGAATTACAACGATGTGTTTTAAAGGGAAATACAAGTGCTGAAATATACGGGAATATTTTGCAATGTTAAGCATTTTATCTCTAACAGCCTAACGAATAGCAAAAAAAAGAGCCTCACCAAAAAAAAATAATAAAAGGTGATGATTTAAACCGATTAATGTATATATTTCAGCGCTCAAAATTAAAAGGTTTAGGGTTATGAGGCAACTTAAAATCATAAAGCAAGTAACCAACCGTGAAACTGTCTCGCTTGACAAATACCTTCATGAGATTGGAAAAGTTGACCTATTGACTACTGAAGAAGAAGTTAACCTAGCCCGTCGCCTTAAGGAAGGGGATAAGCAGGCACTCGATCAACTGGTAAAAGCCAACCTTCGTTTTGTTGTGTCAGTATCAAAGCAATACCAAAACCAAGGCTTAAGCCTCCCCGACCTTATAAACGAAGGAAACCTTGGCCTAATTAAAGCGGCTCAACGCTTTGACGAAACCCGAGGCTTTAAGTTCATCTCATACGCTGTTTGGTGGATTAGGCAGGCCATACTTCAGGCTCTTGCCGAGCAAGCCCGAATTGTAAAGCTACCCCTCAATAAAATAGGTTCAATTAACAAGGTAAACAGAGCGTTTATTTCGCTTGAGCAAAAGTTTGAGAGAGAACCATCAATTGAGGAGCTTTCGGAGGTACTTGAGCTTGCTCCAAACGATATTAAGGAGGCGCTAAAAAGCTCGAACCGACACGTTTCAATGGATGCTCCCATTTCGCAAGATGAGGATAGCAACCTGTACGACGTGCTTCTGTCGAACGAAACACCTGCACCCGATCGGGGTTTGCTAAACGATAGCCTTAGGAAAGAAATTGAGAGAGCTTTATCCACCCTAACCCCACGTGAGGCCGCAATTATTCGCCTGTACTTCGGTTTAAACGGTAAACATCCGCATACACTCGAAGAAATTGGCGAAGAGCTTGACCTTACCCGCGAGAGGGTTCGCCAAATTAAGGAGAAAGCCATAAAAAGGCTAAAGCAAACAACCCGCAGCAAAGTGCTTAAAAGCTATTTAGGATAAGCCATCATTGCTCAATAAATATTTTGCAACCCACAATATCCTGAGTACTATGCTTTACAATTTCCGAAAGTTTTTAGTGGCTACAATACTTGTGGTTACTTGTTCACAGCATCTTACTGGTCAGGTAATTTTTTCCGACTGGTTTGAAAATAAGGCCCTACGCATTGACTACTTTTTGGCAGGAAACAGTAACAACCAGCAACTCTTTTTAGATGAGCTTAAAGAGGAGCCGTACTGGAGTGGTTCGCACTCAAACACCATTGATACGCTTAACCTTGGCAGCTATAGAGTTGATGTTTACGACCGTGAAACACAAAAGCACATATACTCCAAGGGTTTTTGTACTCTTTTTCAGGAGTGGCAAACTGTGAGTGAAGCTCAATACTTAAACAAATCGTTTGAGCAGGTTACGCGAATACCATACCCTAAAAAAAGTGTAAGAATTGAGTTTAGCGCAAGGCAAAAAAACGGGGAATTTGCAAAGCTTTACGAATTTGAGGTTGACCCAACAAGCATGTTTATTGGCAAACACCAACCTCAAAAATATAAGACCACGCAAATAGTAAACAATGGCAGCTATACCTCGAAGCTCGATATTGCATTTATTGCCGAAGGATACACCGCCGAACAAATGGATAAGTTTATAAACGATGTATCAAGGTTTAAAAATTATCTTTTTAGCCAAAAACCATTTAGTAAACTGACAAACCAAATTAATATTTGGGCTATTAAATCGCCATCGCTGCATAGCGGGCCAACCAATCCGGGTGAAAAAATATGGAATAGCACAGCAGTCTATTCGTCGTTTTACACCTTTGGAATTGATCGCTACCTAACAACAACCAAGTTTAAACGGGTTATGGATATTGCAGCTAATGTTCCTGCTGATATTGTTTACGTGCTTGTTAATACCAACCAGTATGGAGGGGGTGGAATATATAACCATTACAATGTTTGCACATCGGATCATGCGCTAGCAAACGAAGTTTTTATTCACGAGCTTGGTCATGGTTTGGCAGGACTAGCTGATGAGTATTACACCTCGGACGTGGCGTATCAGAACTTTTACCCAACAAACGTTGAACCCTGGGAACCAAATATTACTACGCTTGTTAACTTTGAACTAAAGTGGAAAAACATGGTTGACCAAAGTACACCAATACCAACACCAGCCAATACGGATTATGTGTCGACCATTGGTATTTTTGAGGGCGGAGGATATGTTAGCAAGGGAGTTTACAGGCCATACATTGATTGTAGAATGAAGAGTAACTCGGCCTCAGGATTTTGCCCAGTTTGCGAAAAAGCTATTGAACGTGTAGTAAGGCTTTACGCAACATACTAGAATTACTTTAAACAAACTACGCATAAGATTTCCTCGTACTAATAGCCCAGCAATATCCTCAGTTTTGCATTAGCTAGGCATGCTTTATTGTAGTTCTTCTGCTTTTATTCTTTCCATAAAAAGCATTTCTTATATAATCTCCACACAAAATATAGAAAATACTGATATTTTATTTGTTAGCTGATACTGTCAGATTTCATTACTATACTGTAATTAAGTGTTCTTTGGATGGCAACCGACATTTTGCCTCCATACAATATCTCCTAAAAAACGAAATAACCGCTCAGTTAAGCTTCATAAGGTTTAATATTTAATAAATTTATTAAACACTGAACTATAGTTAAAAAATGAGCACAATTACAATAGATAAATCGGATATAGGCAAAGCAAAATCGTTAACCCCCGATGAGCTAAAATGGCACCTGAAGCAGAATAAGGAGTTTTTGGAAGTTGCCAAAAAGCATATTGACCTTTCGGCAAAATACTTCGACAATCAAGAGTTCGTCTTTTTTGTATTCTGTCCGAACGGGTATGTTCTTTACTCTGTTTCGCATCGCTCAACAAACAAGATGTTAGAAGAATTGTCCATTTCGCTTGGGTACCATCCTCATAAGAAAAGCATACTACACAAATCGATAAATGAGGTTTATGGCAACGGCTTTACCTTTGGAAGCTGCCGTGGTCAATTTATTTCAACATCTGATAATTTGGAGTGGGAATGCCTATCGGTACCTGTTAAGCATTGCGCCGAAACAATTGGTGCAATAAGCATTTGTTATCAAACAAAAGGAAACAACTCTGGCTATAAGCCCATGCTATTTTCAATAGCAAAGGGCATTGAGCAAGAACTTGATTATGCGAAAAAACATGTAGCAATGCATAAGGTTCTAAAAAAACACCTCGCATTGCTCAATTATAACGAGCAAACAAACGTTATTCTCTCGCAATCGGGCCAAATAGAGTTTATTAGCAATGAAACGTTACATGTATTCGGTTTTGCAGGTAATGGAACAACACACGAGAACATTAAAACTATAATCCCGGAATGGCGAAAAATTGCCAGCCAAATAACCACAAGTGGAAACTATGCAAAATTTGACATTCATTTAAATACCATTCCAAAACCTGGATTCTTTAAGCTTAACGTTACAAACATTGGGAAGGAACCGTATTCGTTCCTTTTAACTTTTACCCCGCTTGCCAAAGCGTTTACATACACCAACCAGCACACCAACAAAAACATCTCAACAAGTTTTAATGATATTATTGCCATATCGCCAATAACCAAAAGGTTGGTAAGAAAAGCGAAGAAAATTGCCCATGGCAAATCGCATGTGCTAATCAGCGGAGAAGCCGCTTGTGGGAAGGAAACCTTTGCTAAGGCAATACACAATGCCAGCAACAGACAATTGCATGGCCTTACAATTGCTAATTTGAATGGGTTAACCGAAGCCCAAATAGAAGAGGAACTTTGGGGGTTTTCGAGTAATTACCGCCCCCCTCTTAAAAGGGGCGAATGTGCTGGTGCATTTGAAAAGTCGAACGGAGGAACCCTGCTAATTAAATCCATCGAACTATTGCCTTTAAGCCAACAAAAAATGCTGCTGAATACTCTCCGAAGCAGCATAACCTCACGCAAAGGTTGTAACAACGCAACTTTTGTAGATATTAGATTAATTGCAACAACATCAGCAAATCTTCAGCAAATGGTAAAAGATGGAACATTTAGCGCCGAACTTTTATCAGTTTTTACAAACTTCTCCATTCACATTCCACCCTTAAGAGAACGACGTGCTGATGTGCTTCCCCTATTCGATCACATATTAACCCTTCAAGCAAACGAGCTAAAGCTAAAAATCCCTAGTATTTCTCGAAAAATATTACTCATACTTCGCCGGTACGAATGGCCAGAGAATGCAAACGAAATGAAGGAATTTGCCAAGCGTGTATTACTGAACAAGGGTGAAATGTTTGCAAAATTTAAAAATGAAAGGCAATTCAAGCAAATGCACCTTAACCTTGCTAAGCAACGAGTTATTGAGCGCATTAAACCTCTCGATGTAATTGAAAAGGAAATGGTTGAAAAAGCCTTTTACGCACTTGATGGTAGCATAAGCAAAACAGCCCGAAAACTTGGTGTGAGCAGAAATACGCTTTACCTAAAGCTGAATAAGTACGGTATTATTGAAACGAACTAAGCGTTAAGCTAGCTACTTTTGCTTTAGCCTTAGATAGATATTAGTTAGCACTTTTTTAGTGTACAATGGGAAGTCGCCATTCATCATCCATGCGTAATAGCTTGGCTCTTTTTCGAATATTGCCTCAACAGGCTGCCCCTTATACTTGCCAAAGTTAAATACCTCAACCCCGTTTTCATCGGAAACAATTCGTCCGGCAAAATCAACATTTTTGTTATGAGTACTAAATTCAGCAAGAAAATGAATGTCATTCTCAAGTTCTGGATACCTGTCGAGCTGAGCCTTTAGCACCTCATAGGTTGCCAACGTATCGGCCTCAGCCGAGTGGGCATCGGTAAGGGTTTTGCTGCAATAAAACTTGTAAGCAGCCTCAAGGGTTCGCTTCTCCATTTTGTGGAAAATGGTTTGCACATCGATAAACTTTCGCTTTCGAAAATCAAAATCTACATCTGCCCTTAAGAACTCCTCGGCAAGCAACGGAAAATCAAATCGGTTTGAGTTAAAGCCAGCTAAGTCGCAACCCTCCATAAACTTAGCCAACGATTTGGCCACCACTTTAAACGTTGGTTCATTCTCAACATCCTTATCTGATATGCCATGAACAGCCGTTGCTTCAGGAGAAATTGGAATGGTAGGGTTAATTCTACGCGTTTTTAGCTCAGTATCGCCATTGGGCATAAGCTTAAGCGCCGAAATTTCAACTATCCTATCGTTAACAACGTCAATACCTGTTGTTTCAAGGTCGATAAAAACTAGCGGATTTTTTATGTTGATTTCCATCTGAAAATAATTCTGCAAAAAAGCAAAGCCGCACTACGATAGGTAATAGCGGCTTGCATTTAGTTTAATATTATTATGTTTAAGCACCAACCATCATTGGCATAAGCAGCATGAGCACGTCCTCGTCCTCGTTATCGTTTACTGCTGGGAAAAGCAGTCCTGCTCTCGATGGATCGGAAAGCGAAAGGATAACATCACTTGAAGAAATATTGGCTAGAATTTCGATGAGGAATACCGACTTAAATCCGATTTCCATCTCATCTCCTTCGTACTGGCATTGCATCCTTTCGAATGCGGAAATTGAGAAGTCGAGATCCTGTGCCGATACCTCGAGCTGATTACCGCTAAGCGACAGCTTAACCAGATTGCTTGCCTGGTTAGTAAACGGAGCAACACGCCTTAACGAGTTGTAGAAATCGAGCCTGTCAATGGTCATCTTATTTGGGTTATCGGAAGGGATAACCGAGTTATAATTAGGGTAAACGCCCTCAACCAATCGGCAAACTAGGGTATAGTTCTCAAGAGTAAAAAGTGCATTCTTATCGTCAAACTCAACCATCACGTCGGCGTTTTCCTTTACCAGTACATTTTTTAGGAGCGACGCTGGCTTTTTGGGTAAGATAAACGATTTTGTTTGATCGGATTTCACATCGAGCCTCTTGTAGCGAACAAGTTTATGCGCATCGGAAGCAACAAAGGTAAGCGCCTCGTCGGATAGCTCGAACAGAATTCCGTTCATCACCGGACGCATCTCATCATCGGCAGTTGCGAATATGGTTTTGGTTATACCTGAAAGTAAAGCATGTGCAGGAACCCGAACCGATACCTTAGCCTCCTCTTTAACTACTGCTTTAGCAGGGAAATCCTCAGCTGGTTGGCCAACAATGTTAAACTCACCTGTATCGGAGCTAACCTTTATGGCTAGGTTTTGAGCATTGATATCAAAGGTAAGCGGCTGCTCTGGAAACTCCTTAAGAGTATCAACAAGAATGCGGTAGGGAATTGCCACCTGACCACCATCGGTTACATTCTCAAGCCTGATTTTCGTCGTTAGGGTTGTCTCAAGATCTGAGGCCGTAATCTCAAGGTCGTTACCTTCGAGGTTAAATAGAAAGTTATCGAGAATTGGCAGGGTATTCTTTGAGCTGATTACCCTACTTACCACTGACAAGTGGCTTAGAAGCTCGGTACTTGAAACTACAAATTTCATCCGTATAGATTTTTAGATTATTAAGCAAAAGTAACGCAAATTCTAAATTAAATAAGATTAAGTTAGCAAATATACAAAATTTGAGCTAATACTGCTTACTAAACAGTTGCCTTTTATACCATAATCGCTTTGAACGATGTTTATGCAAGCAAACTCAACATTTTTTAAAAAATTCGTAAACTAAATGAAAGCCAACGCTACCTTTCAGTGAAATAAGAAATATCTCTAAGTATCGGGTAAACATCCATGTAGTTTACCACAAAAATGGTACTACTCGACTGGTAGGTTAAGTATACCCTATTCGGATCGTAATGAACCTCGCGACCTAGCTCGTCAACGTATGGTTGAACGGGCACTGGGTAAACCCTAATTTGATGCACACCACCATTGGTGCTTTGAATTCGGATGGAATAGTCGACCCGCGAAGGCAATACACTGATTGTGTCGGCAATCTGTTCGAATTCAATTGAAGATAAACTTTCCAAGTAACGGGTCACCTTATCAGCGCTGAAATTTTGCAAAAAATTACCATGGTATACGCTAAATAAGCTAATTGTATCTTCGCTAACATCAATCCTATAAGATTTTGCAATGTCGTTCGGAATTTCTACCTCAACTGAGGTTATCTCGTGAAGCGAAGGCAGCAATATTTGGTTCGATTTCCAGTACAGTTCATCCACCCTAAATAGCGAGGTAAGATTACCCTTGAACTGCGGCAATGATAATTTATGGGCAGTACTTGAACCCTTTATAACACCAATATTTCCTAGGTTATATGATTCTGTGTAATGAAGGCTTATGCGCTTATCCCCCTTATTTGCAAAGGCAATGGTTAGCTGTAACCCATAGCGCAGAGCATAGTTAACAAGGCTGTCGTTTACCGACAAAGGAACTGGCGACTCGGCTGTTACTCTCGAAATTACCCTAAAGAGCGCCTCAACAGCTTCGTTATTGGCAATAAATGACCTGTTAACTAACCACCCATCGGTTTGCCTTTCCAGCGTGAGCGTTCGGTCCGCATTGCTTATGCCTATGCTTATTATGGAGTTTAAACTTTCAACAGCGAAATCTTTCTCGGCCAGCTGCTTTCGCTGCTTATACCGATTGCTAAAAATAATAATTGCAGCTATGCCCAATAGCAATAGAAACCACCAAAACCTTTTTAGTACCTGCATGCTAACGCTGATTATTTTGCGAATCGTTTCCTTCGAACCAACAGCCAAGCTATAACAAAAAGCAGAAGAACAGCAGATGGAATGATCAAATTCAGTAGTTGCCATTTTGTGCGCTGCTCAAGCACTTTGTTCTTATCGAGCAACCGAAGCTTAAACTCCCTCGATCGAAGATTCATTAGGCCCATATCATCGCTAAGGTAATTCACCATGTTCACCACCAAATCCTTGTTACCATAGGTTTGATTGGTATACCTATCGTAACCTAGCGGTGTAATGTAAGCGCCATCGCCTCGACGACTAACATCGTTACGAATAATATCGGCATCGGCAACTACAATCATGCGGGTTGGCATACTTTTTTCGCGAAAGCGAAATGGGTTCCCATTATTAAGCGAGGCCAATGGTCTGTTATTGAAAACTGAAGGGAACTCACCCTCAAGCAAAACTGCAATAGGTAAGTTCGATTGAGTAAAATCTCTTTCGAGTGGGCTTTGCTCAATTTGTGCCAAATTGATAAATGCCGGTACGTTTACCGTTCGGGTATAAGGTGATGTTTTTAAAAGAAATTGTTTTTGCACCTCGGGGTTTAGTCCAACAGTATCAACCGGGCTAGCAAACTTTGCGCTTACAATATTCAAATTGCGAGTTATTGGATGGTTGCTGGGGCTATTAAGCAAGGGGTAGTATACCCAGGGAGCAGGAGCAAAACGCGAATCTTGACCTGGCAGTGAAACGTTTACCGGAATTACCGAGCACTGCATATCCTGGATAAGGGTTGGATTTACCCGCGCGCCATACTTAAACAGGATGTCCTCCAAATTATGATTATTTGGGTAAGCCAATGTAGTTGCCCCATTCGATAGGCTATCGATGCTTACGGTAACTCCATCGACAAACCAAAGCACCTTTCCCCCACCCATTATGTACTGATCGAGAACTAGCTTATCGGCCTCGGAAACTCTTTTTGTTGGCCCAGCCATAATAACAACTGAATAAGGGTCGAGCCCTCCCACCTCACCTCCAAGCATAACCCGATGCACCTCAAACTGCCCAACAAGCTCTTGGGCAATATCGCCCGTTTCAAACTCATCGAGTTGTCCATGACCATGCACAAATGCCAATTTGGGCAAGCTATCGGGTTGTAACTTAAGCATTGCGCTTAATATGGCATACTCAAACCCTTGAATTGATATATTAATATTCTCATCGCCGCTAAGCGCAGGATTGTTCTTAAGTAAATTCACCATGGCCTCTCGCCCCTTGTAAGATACAACTGCTCCCGGAAAAATAATTCGTTGTGTTGTCCCTCCTTTAGGATCGCGTTCCTGCACATTGGTGGGTTCAAGTCCCTTATCGGTTAAATCGCGCAGCATTGCCTCACGCTCAGCCTTACTGGTTGATGAGGTTGGGTCGATAAACTCAAACTGAAACATCCTTTTACCGTACACCTCAAATTCGCCAAGTAGCTCGCTTAGCTCGCGTTGCATATACCTAAACCCCAAGGGCAGCTCACCATCAAGATACACTTTAACGTGAACAATATCGTCGAGATTAGTAAGAACATCTTTGGTATTTCTGTCGAGAGTATAACGCTTTTCAGTGGTTAAATCGAAGCGCAAGTAGGCAACAGATGCAATGTATCCAACTAGGATAATAGTTACAAATCCTATTGCAAGTTCAGTTAAGCTTTTACTTCGAGGTGAAATTTTTGGCTGCATAACAATTTTAGTTAAAACAATGTTACCATTTTCGGCTTTGAATAGCCGTTCGGGTGAATAGAATAAAAAGTGTTGCTAAACCAAAGAAGTAAACCATGTCGCGAGTATCAATAACGCCTCGGCTCATCGATTGGTAATGCTCGTTAATCCCCATCGACACAATAATGTGCTCAATGCCTTTAAAAAGATGTAACGAAGCCAACGACTCAATGCCCATGTAAAGTAAAAAGCATAGCACAACGCCTAGAATAAACGATACAATTTGGTTCTGACTAAGGCTCGATGCAAAAACACTTATGGCGGCATAACCCGAGGCAAGAAAAAATAGGCCTATGAATGATCCCCAGGTTCCTCCGGTATCGATATTACCCACAGGATTACCAAGCAAATAAACTGAAAGGTAAAAGAATAAAGCTGGGATGAGTATTACTAAAACTAAAGCCAAAACAGCGAAGTACTTACCCAAAACGAGCTTAGTATCGCTAAGCGGACGGGTTAAGAGTAGCTCAATAGTTCCGGTTCTCTTCTCCTCAGAAAAAGTACGCATGGCTATGGCCGGAACAAGAAAGAGGAAAACCCATGGGGCAATCATAAAAAGGGTATCTAAATTGGCATAGCCGCTATCGAGCACGTTTAGCTCTCCGGGGAAAACCCAAATAAACAAACCATTAACCACCAGAAAAACTATGGCAGCTATAACCCCCGATAGTGAAGCAAAAAAGCTGTTAAACTCCTTAATAAATATGGCGTACATAATTCAAATATTTTAAACAAAAGTAGTTGATTTTAGCATAAAATTCGACAATAACGTTTGTTAAACGATTTTAAATGCAAGGCCTAAAAAAATCAAAGTGCATATTTACTTCGCATTGGCCTAATCCTTTCTAGCGTTTAGTTCAGCGTTAGCCCAAGGAACATATTTTTTTATAATTTTGATGGATTATTCCCATAATACTTAATTATATGAACCACATAAAAATTGCAATGATTTTACTAACCACTACCAGTCTTTTGAGCTGTAATCCTCAAAAAAGCAATAATACCCATGAATCCTCCTTTGATTGGCAAATCGACCAGTTTGCCGATATTCGGATAATGCGCTACCAAGTACCCGGTTGGGATGAGCTTAGCCTTAAGCAAAAAGAGCTAGTTTACTACCTAAGCCAAGCAGCAATTTGCGGCAGAGACATAACGTTCGACCAGAACTACAAGCACAACCTTGCCGTGAGGCGAATTCTTGAGTCGATTTATGCCAATTACACTGGCGACAAAACTACTGCTGAATGGACAGAGTTTATAGTATACCTTAAACGTGTTTGGTTCTCGAATGGTATACACCACCACTACTCAACCGATAAATTCACACCATCGTTTAGCCAGCAGTATTTTGCACAGCTAGTTAAAGAAACGCCACAGAATACATTGCCCGAAGCGCTAGGAACGGCAGATAAGATAATTGAAAAATACACACCCATTCTGTTCAATCCTGAAGTTGACTCGAAACGAGTTAACCAAAGTGCAAACTTAGATGTTGTGAAAAACTCGGCCAACAACTACTACGAAGGAGTTACCCAAAAAGAGGCCGAAGCATTTTACGCCAAATTGCAAAATCCAAACGATCCTGAGCCAATTTCATACGGCTTAAACTCAAAGCTAGTAAAATCCAACGGAGAAATATCAGAAAAGGTATGGAAAGTTGATGGAATGTACAGTGCTGCAATTAGCCAAATTATTCACTGGCTCGAAAAAGCCGCAGCTGTTGCCGAAAACACTAAGCAAAAGCAAATAATTGAAACGCTAATTGAGTACTACCAAACCGGCAACCTAAAAAAATTCGATGAGTATAGCATACTTTGGGTAACCGATTTAGAGTCGCGAATCGATTTTGTTAATGGTTTTATTGAAAATTATGGCGACCCAATGGGCTATAAAGCATCATGGGAGTCGCTTGTAAACTTCACCGATATTGAGGCTACAAAGCGCACCGTTTTGCTTAGCGATAATGCTCAATGGTTCGAGAATAGGTCACCTATCGACCCCGCTTTTAAGAAGGAGAAAGTAAAAGGAATTTCGGCTAAGGTAATTAATGCAGCAATGCTTGGTGGCGATTGCTACCCAGCAACCCCAATTGGCATAAACCTTCCGAACCCCGATTGGATTAGAGCAACCCACGGCTCGAAAAGCGTTACCATCGACAACATAACCTATGCATACGATAAAGCCTCCGAAGGAAATGGTTTCCTTGAGGAATTTGCATGGGACGATACAGAAATTGAGCTACACCGAAAATATGGACATCTGGCCGGAAACCTGCACACCGACCTGCACGAATGCCTCGGCCACGGAAGCGGTAAACTTGCTCCTGGTATTGCTGGCGATGAGCTTAAGCAGTATGGCTCTGCCATTGAGGAGAGTCGAGCCGACCTTTTTGCCCTTTACTTTATTATGGATCCTAAAATGGTTGAGCTTGGCATTATGCCAAACCTCGATGTGGCCAAAGCCGAGTACAATCAATACATACGCAACGGCTTAATGACTCAGCTTACCCGAGTAGAGCTAGGCAAAACCATTGAGCAAGCCCACATGCGCAACAGGCAGCTTATTGCCCGCTGGTGTTACGAGCATGGAAAAAAGGATAAAATAATTGAGAAACGCGAACGCAATGGCAAAACCTATTATGTGATAACCAACCACGATAAGCTTCGTGAGCTATTTGGCGATCTACTAAAAGAAATTCAGCGAATTAAGAGCACTGGCGATTATCCAGCTGCACAAAAGCTTATCGAGAACTATGCCGTTAACGTTGATTATAATTTGCACAAAGAAGTGCTCGACCGTTTCAAAAAGCTAGATATTGCACCCTACGGAGGCTTTGTTAATCCGGTTTATACTCCGGTTTACGATAGCAACAATAAGCTAATTGACATTACGGTTGAGTATAACCAAGGCTATGCCGAGCAAATGATGCATTATTCAACAAAATACTCTTTCCTCCCAACCTATAACTAGCAATTGAGTTGGCTAACTATTAGGCTGTCTGTTTGACCCTTGGTAAAATCAGGCAGCCTTTTCTTTTGGCTATAGGTAACAATATCGACCAAAGGGTTGCTCCATAAAATCCATTTTGCTAAATTAGACCCAAATTAGGTACGGAAATAGGATTTGCCAAACCATTATTTTACGTTGAAGTAACATATCGATGCATAGTTAACTTTATATTTTTCACATGTTTATCTTACAGTAAATTGCATCAATGAACTAAAAACAATGAAAAAACCGCCCATAAAGGCAAACATATACATTGTTGATTACGACCCAACCTATACTGCATCGCTTAAAAAAGCGATTGAGAAACCCCATAAGTATAACATACTTACCTTTACAACCGGCGAAAAGTTTATTGCCCACCTTGCTAGCCTTAAATTTAGAGTAAACGATATTCACATCGTATTTCTGGGTTACCACTTTTACGACGAGAAAGAGCATACGCTTATGAACGGCATTGAAATTCTTGAAGCCGTTAAGGTTATTTGTCCTAATATTGAAGTGGTTATGCTATACAGCAAAGACGAATCGAGCTATGGGGCCTACGCCCGAAACAGCGGAGCCTACACCTTTGTCCCTAAAACCGATACCATATTCCTGCGCATAAACAATATTATTATGCGCATAATTAGCCAAAAGAAGCTACAGAATAGCCGGCGATCGTTTATTATCTCCTCAAGGGTTCTTGTTGCATACTTTTTACTAATGGTAATCGGATTTCTGATTTACTCAATTCTCAATAGAGTTTTGTAGCCACTTTTACATTTCCCCCTTAGCTTAAATGTGACTATTTGACAGAGCAACATGCATGGCACTGCATTTGTAAAATTGGTGCACGTGAAAATAATTGTTAAACCTAAAAATAGCAAGCCATGCAAAAGGGCAAGATTAATGTAACTACAGAGAACATCTTTCCGATAATTAAGAAGTTTCTTTACTCCGATCACGAGATTTTTCTCAGAGAGCTTATCTCCAACGCTGTTGATGCAACGCAAAAAGTTAAAACGCTTTCGTCGGTTGGCGAGTACAAAGGTGAGCTTGGCGACCTAACCATAAGGGTTAAAGTTGATAAAAAGGCCAAAACTATAACCGTTAGCGATAGCGGAGTAGGTATGACCGAAGAGGAAATTGACAAATACATAAACCAAATTGCATTCTCAGGTGCCGAGGAGTTTCTCACAAAGTATAAAGATCAAACGCAAGCCATAATCGGACATTTTGGCTTAGGCTTTTACTCATCATTCATGGTGAGCGATAAGGTTGAAATTAATACCCGCTCATACAAAGATGAAGCACAGCCCGTTCGCTGGTCGTGTAAAGGAACGCCTGAATTCTCTATTGAAAACTCCGACAGAGAAGCAAGGGGAACCGACATTGTGCTGCACATTAACAAAGAGAATGAAGATTTTTTGGAAGAAAGCAAAATAAACGAGCTGCTAACTAAATACTGCCGCTTTTTACCAATTCCCATTGCCTTTGGCACTGAAAAAGAGTGGAAAGATGGCAAAGAGGTTGATACGGGTAAGGACAAAATTATTAACGAAACAAACCCGCTGTGGACTCGCAAACCTACCGATTTAAAGGACGAGGATTACGCAAATTTTTACAACGACCTATATCCGACAGCGCAAGATCCTCTGTTCAACATACACCTTAACGTTGATTACCCTTTCAACCTAACAGGTATATTGTATTTCCCAAGAATAAAATCGAACTTCGATATTCAAAAAAACAAGATTCAGCTCTACTGCAATCAGGTTTACGTTACCGACTCGGTTGAGGGCATTGTACCCGAGTACTTAACGCTACTTCATGGCGTTATCGATTCGCCCGATATTCCCCTGAACGTTTCGCGCAGCTACCTGCAAAGCGATTCGAATGTTAAGAAAATTTCGTCGCATATTACCAAAAAAGTAGCCGATAGGCTACACGAAATATTCAAAGAAAACCGCGAACAGTTCGAAAGTAAATGGGATGACCTAAAACTATTCATCACCTTTGGCATGATCTCGGACGAGAAGTTCTACGAGCGAGCCGATAAATTTGCCCTCTTTAAAAATACCGACGGCAAGTACTTCACCTTTGATGAGTACGAAAAGCTAATAAAAGAGAACCAAACCGATAAGAACAAAACCCTAATCTACCTCTACACCACCGATAAGGAGGAACAGTACTCATATATCGATCAGGCAAAAAGCCGTGGTTACGATGTGCTGCTTATGGATGGGCAGCTCGATCCGCACCTCATCAATACGCTTGAAACCAAGTTGAAGGATTCGCGCTTTGTTCGCGTTGATGGCGATGTAATTGATAAGCTAATTGTCAAGGAAGATAAGAAAGAACTATCGCTTAGCTTCGATGAGCAAACCAACCTCAGAAGCATATTCGAAGGGGCAACAAATAGCTCATCAACCTACTGGGTTCAGTTTGAGGAAATGGGCGAACAGTCGGCTCCCGTTGTTATTACCCGTAGCGAGTACATGCGCCGTATGAAAGATATGGCAGCCATGAGCGGCACCGCAGGCTTCTACGGAAATATGCCCGAAACCGTTAACCTTGTAGTAAACGTTTCGCACCCGCTGGTAAAGGCCGTTATCGAGCAAAAGGATAAAAAGCTAAGCGATAAAATTCAGGAGTTTAATGCCAAGCTAGAGCCAATCCAATCGAAACTGGACGAGCTTAAAAAGCAAACCGAGGGTAAAAAGGACGAGGAAATTGCCCAAGCCGAAAAGGATGAAATGGAAAACCTAAACAAGCAAATTGAAGAAGTAAACACGTCGAAAGCCGAAACGCTTAAAAAGTTTGGAAAAGACAACAAGCTTACAAAACAACTTATTGATTTGGCGCTACTTGCCAACAATATGCTAAAAGGCGAAGAGCTTAGCAAATTTGTAAAACGTAGCGTTGAGCTGATTAAGGTTAAGTAGTTACAAGAATTACATAACAGCTAAAAGGGTGACCAAAAAAAATTTGGTCACCCTTTGCTATTTTTCTCAAAAACAATCTACTACCTCTAAAAAATCTGCAAAACTTCTTTCTTTAAAAAATCAATTGCTCTTGCCGTTGGGTGATTCTCCAGCTCAACCAAACTATCGAGTATTGATTTGCTTAGCAAGATTGCAGGCTGCTTATCCTCTAATTTTTCAGAATTTGTATTGATGAGCTTAACCACATTATCCTTAGCATTTTTTACTAGCCCCCAAGCCTTTGGGCTTATGTATATTTGCTGCGAAAGGTTATGCTCCCATTCGCTTCGAATGCTCGCAAGTAAGGCACTTTGAAACTTTTGAACCGACAAGCCTGGCTGGTTTACCCTAACCAGCAACGATTCGGGCGAAATGCGCTCAAGAAAAAGCACAATTCGCTCATACGCCTGTAGCCTTATGGGTGTAGTTATTTTTTTACTATTAACGGTAAGTTCAACCTTTCGTCTGTTTGCCTCTTCGCGCAGTAAACGCTCAATGGCCAAATATCCGGCTAAAAAAACCAGCAGGGCTGGTAAGGTAATCTTAAGTATTTCAACAACCATAATTGTAGTATGTTAACGAACACATTGAATTGACGTAAATATATCTAACTTTATCGCTTTAAAATTAAGAAATAACTTTAACACATCTTACTAATTCAGAAATATATCAGCAGCAATGGAAAACGTATCGAACAGAGTTAACCAGCTGGCAGTTTCCGAAACACTAGCTATGTCGCAAAAAAGTCGTGAGCTAAAAGCTCAAGGCTATAACGTAATTAACCTTAGCGTGGGCGAGCCAGACTTTCATACGCCCGATTTTGTGAAAGAGGCAGCACAAAAAGCCATTCACGACAACATAACCTTTTACTCGCCTGTACCCGGATTTCCCGATTTATTAGAAGCAATATCTAACAAGCTAAAGCGCGAGAATAACCTTTGCTACGCTACCGACCAAATTGTTGTTTCAGGAGGTGCAAAGCATACCCTATCAAACGTACTTATGGCCTTAGTTAACCCAGGCGATGAGGTAATTATACCTGCACCATACTGGGTAAGCTATATTGAGCTTGTTAAACTTGCCGAAGGCAAAAGCGTGGTAATTCCAACATCGCTCGAGAGTAACTTTAAGGTTTCGCCACAGCAACTCGAAGAGGCAATTACTCCAAAAACGAAGGTGCTAATGATTTGTTCGCCTTCGAACCCAACGGGTAGCATTTACTCAAAACAAGAGCTTAAAGCCATTGCCGATGTTTTGGCAAAATACCCCAACATCTACGTAATTTCCGATGAAATATACGAACACATTAACTACGTTGGCAAGCACGAAAGTATTGCCCAATTTGAGAGCATAGCCGACAGGGTGATTATTGTTAATGGGGTATCGAAGGGATACGCAATGACCGGCTGGCGTATAGGCTATTGCGCCGCTCCAAAGTGGATTGCCAAAGCATGCCAAAAACTTCAGGGACAAATGACCTCAGGAACATGCTCCATTGCCCAAAAAGCAGCCACAGCTGCTATTAGCTCCGATGCATCGTACCCTCGGATGATGTGTGCCGATTTTAAACGCAGACGCGATGTGGTGATTGAAAGGCTAAGGCAAATACCTGGTTTTAAAACAAATGTACCCGATGGTGCTTTCTATATTTTTACTGAAGTAAGCAATTTGCTTGGAAAGAAATATGACGATAGGGTAATTGAAAACTCTTCGGATTTGTGCATGTATCTGCTTAACCATGCGCATGTTGCCACCGTTCCGGGCAGCGCATTTGGTGCTGAGAATTACATTCGCTTCTCATATGCTGCATCTGAGGAAGAGCTAATGGAGGCGCTTAATAGAATTGATAAGGCTGTTGCAATACTAAAATAGCCGAAAGACAAATCACACTTTTGTAGCTATTTGCTACAAAAAATCAAGTAAAACTCAAACGACCTGCATTACTACTAATAAATAGTTGCAGGTCGTTTGAGTTTTGTATTTTAGGCTAGTTTACTCCTTAATAAACTTAGCCCTGCCAATAGTTCTATTTCCGTCTTTTACAAACAGAATATACATTCCGGCTTGCAACATTGAAACATCGATACTGGAAATAAATGGCTTTGCCATTTGAAGTTTGCCCGAAACGCTATACACTTCAACACTCGCATCAGAAATCGATTGGCTATTGTTGATAAAAACCCTATCCTTAGCCGGATTTGGGTAAACCGTAATAATGGCTGCTTCATTATCACCAATACCTGTGCAATTCGCAGTTACAAAACTCCATACTTCGCTCCATTCGCTCTCAAGCGTTTGGTTGCTTGCTTTTACACGCCAAAAGTATGCTGTTTCGCAAGCAAAACCGGCAATTACCTCTGAGGCTGCACCTTGGGTTGAATAGTAATAAGTAGTACTAAAATCAACAGACTCAGATATTTCGATGGTGTAAGCAGTTGCGTCAGCAACCTCAGTCCAGCTGAACGAAATCTCTTCGGGATTTAAATCTCCCGACTCATTTTGTGGTGTGATAAGCGTTGGAACATCTAAACTTGCCTCCTCAGCTGTAAACTGCCACACCTCCGACCACCCGCTTTCGGTAGCATTGTCGTATGCATAAACTCTCCAATAGTAAGTCATTCCAATTGATAACCCACTAACGGGCTTATTCGTTTCAGCAGTTAAATAATCGGCCACGCCAGTATCAAAACTTTCACTAGCCGATACCTGAACTCTATATCCTGTTGCCCCAAAAACTTCGTCCCATGTAAGGGTAACGTCACTCTCTGTTATAATTGAATTATTCTCAGGAGATAATAAAACAGGTGGGTCAAGTTCAACCGCTTCGGTAGTAAAATTCCACACTAACGACCAAGGAGAGTAGCCGTTAACATTCTCGCCTCTTACTCTCCAATAGTAAACTTTTGATGGTGTAAGATTCTCTACAGAAGTAAATGTTAATGAAGTTTTTCCGCTTTTCACAATCTCGGTAAAGTCAACATCTTCGCTAAGCTGATATTGATACATATCCACATTGTCCATGCTGTTCCAACTTAGCACAAGGCTTTGGTACGAAATATCAACGGCTCCATCATCGGGCGAAACGAGTGTAGGTCCATCGGTTAGTTCATATTCAGTTGTAAAAGTCCAAGCTACTGACCAATCCGACTCGTCAGAATCATGCCAACCTCTAACCCGCCAAAAATACTTTTGCCCATAGCGCAAATCGTTAACCGTTTGTCCTGAATAGGCCGAAGTGTGAGTGTATTCCCTAAGCAGATCTGAGTTAAAATTCTCTGTTGTATCAATTTGATAATCGATATTTTCCGAACCCGACAATTTGTTAACCCAAAGCGAAAGTGATGTTGGCCTGTTAACAGAACCATCACTTGGGCTGCTATGCCATGCGCCAA
>NPID01002029.1_pt5 | contig 20946 bp, 19 predicted proteins | sample 8637491 | NCBI WGS metagenome assembly NPID01 (sample SAMN07420843, study PRJNA396082) | bioreactor metagenome | isolation source: sample BA6 brine-fed electro-methanogenic bioreactor BA | place: Japan: Kochi | collected 2016-06-14 | reverse complement strand
GGAAAAGCTCTCAGATGATTGTATTTCCTGTAATTATTTTACAATTTTGGCAACAGTATTCAAGGATTCCGCCGGTTGGCCTTAATTCTACATATTGATTAGCCCTTTCTTCGGCTTGTCACAAAAAATTCGCAGAAGAAGGCAATTCCGCATGTGGAATTGCCGGCCGGCTTCAGACGTTGAATTTGAAGTGAACGATATCTCCATCTTTTACCAGGTACTCTTTGCCTTCGATCCGCAGACGTCCGGAAGATTTGACCAGAGCCTCGCTCCCGAGCTCGAAGAGATCGTCGCAGTGATAAACCTCGGCCTTGATAAAGCCTTTTTCGAAATCCGTATGAATTACCGCCGCCGCCTTCGGTGCCGTATCTCCCTCGTGAAAGGTCCAGGCACGGTCCTCGTCTTCCCCGGCGGTAAAAAAGGTGCGCAGGCCGAGCATTTCATAGCCGGTACGGATAAGAGAGTTCAAACCGCTTTCCGCAAGACCGGCGGCCTCCAGGAACTCCGAACGCTCTTCTTCGCTCTCCAGAGCGGCTATCTCCGCCTCAAGCTTCCCGCAGATAATGACCGTTTCCGCGCCCTCCGCATCGGCCAGGGCTTTTACCTTTTCGGTAAACTCATTCCCCGAGACAACCGATTCCTCATCAACATTGCAGACAAACATCTGAGGTTTCAGGGTGATAAGGTGCAGATCGCGCATAAGCTCCAGCTCCTCGCGTTTCCACTCCCGGCTGCGTGCGGGCTTTCCTTCCGAAAGAAGCGCTGCCAGTTCCTCCAGGATTGGAACACTGGCGGCGGCCTTTTTGCCGGCCTCGGTATTAGTCGCTTTGAGAACTTTCATGTTCTTTTCCCGCCGCCGTTCGACTGTCTCGAGGTCCGCGAGGGCAAGTTCGATGTTGATAATTTCAATGTCCGACGGCGGATCTACCGCTCCGCTTACATGGGTAATATCATCGTCGGTAAAACAGCGGACAACGTGGGCGATAACCCCCACTTCCCGGATGTGCGAAAGGAAGCGGTTTCCCAGCCCCTCACCCTTGCTCGCTCCCGCAACCAGTCCTGCGATGTCCACAAATTCCACAATCGCGGGGACGGTCTTGCGGGGAGGGATAAGCTCGACAATCCGGTCAAGCCGCGAATCCGGTACTGCTACGATCCCCACGTTGGGGTCGATGGTGCAGAAGGGGTAATTCGCCGCCTCCGCAGGTGCGCTGGTAAGCGCCGAAAATATTGTTGATTTGCCCACATTAGGCAGGCCTACTATTCCACAGTTTAATCCCATAGCGGCTAAACTATCCGAAAGAGGCGGGAAATGCAAGTATAGTGGCCACAATCGGGCCCGATGTGTTAGGATAAAATACTATGGCACGAAGCATCTACTGGTACGACCTTGAAACATTCGGCATACATCCGCGCCTCGACCGGATTGCCCAGTTCGGCGGCATCCGTACCGACGAGGAATTGAATGAGATTGATGAACCCCTGCTGCTCTACTGCAGGATAAGCCAGGATTACGTTCCCGATCCGAAGGCCTGCCTCCTGACGGGAATTACCCCGGAAACAACCTTGCGGAACGGCATAAGCGAGAACGATTTTATAACGGCCATCAACGACCAATTCATGCGGCCCGGGACTTGTGTTACGGGCTTCAACAACATCTCCTTTGATGATGAATTTATCAGGGCGACGCTCTACCGCAATTTAATGGACCCATTTCGCAGGGAATGGGCCGGCGGAAACAGCCGATGGGACCTGCTGGATGTGCTTCGGGCCGCCCGGGATCTGAGACCCGAAGGAATCCTCTGGCCGTCAGATGAGAACGGCAAGCCGACCCTCCGTCTGGAGAAGCTGACCGAAGCCAACGGAATAGAGCATTCCGGTGCCCATGATGCTCTTGCTGATGTTCGGGCGACCATTGCCATGGCCAGACTCCTGAAAGAAAAACAACCGAAACTCTTTGCCTACCTCTACAAGGCACGCAGCAAAGATCATGCCCGGGGCCTGATAGACCTCCATACCAAGCGTCCCTTCCTCCATACCGCGGGGGTTCTGACAAGCGACCACGGCTCCACATCCATTCTCGCTCCCATTGCCCTCCACCCGAAGAACCAGAACGCCATTCTCTGTTTTGACCTCCGTCAGGATCCGCGGCCGCTTCTCGAGCTTTCGGTCGAGGAGATACGACGGCTTGCGTTCTCCCGAAGCGATGAGCTCTCCCCGGAGGAAACCCGGATCCGCCTTGTGCCCATTTATGTAAACCGGGCACCGGTGCTCGCCCCGCTCTCCACCCTGGATCCGGAAACGGCACGCCGTCTCTCCCTGGATGTCTCGGTCTGCGGCGAGCGGGCTTCCCTTCTCGCCCGGGAATCTCTCCTTACCCAGAAAGTGATGGAGGTGTTCAAACGGGAAGATGCGGAGGCGAAGCAGGATCCGGAGCTGGAAATTTATTCCGGAGGCTTCTTTTCGGATGAAGAACGGCAGCGTATGGAGCGCTTCCGGGCTCTCTCACCGGAAGCTATGCTGAAAAGAAGAGGAGACTTCGAAGACCGGCGCCTGCCGGAACTTGCCTGGCGCTTTGTCTGCCGGAACCATCCCGAGGTTCTCAGCGATGCGGAACGCCGCAAGTGGAAGAGCTTCTGTGCGGGGCGGCTTCTCTTTCCCCCGGAGAGGCTTATCAACGATTTCGCCTTTTTCAGGAGGAAGGTCAAGGAACTTTCCGAGGATACCTCCCTTCCGGCGGGAGACAAGCGGATTGTAAAGCAGCTTGAGGACTGGGCCACCATTATCGAGGTAGAGGTTCTCAGCTATGAGCGATAGGCCTTATTCTTTGACTTTAGGCGAACGCCGGTAAGCGGGGCAGCGGCGGCCGGTTGCACGATACACGACAATGCTCGGAAGCTCCCTGCTTTTTACACCGAACATTCTGCAGCTCCTGGGAAAAGCGGATTCCCAGGTAACGGCAAAATGGATACAGCTCAGACAATCAGGATGGCGGCGTTTGTCCGTTTCCATAACTGATCCTCTTTGCGCGCCTGTAGGGCGTAAAGTTTCTTTTAATCAGAGCGAAGAGAACAAGAACACCTCCGAGGGAAGCGAAGAGAATGCCCGATGCACGGTAGGAACCGAAAAGGTCGAGGGTAAGGCTGTAGGTAAAGGGTCCTACCGCACTGCCTGCAACATTGAGAGCCAGGGCGAATCCTGTAATGGCCCCGAGATGTGTCAGCCCGAAAAGCCGCGGCCAGGTTATGGCGCTTGTTATCCCCATCATCCCCTGGGACAATCCAAGACCGAAAATGAAGAAGAGCTGCATCGAAACCGGACCTGTTCCCAGAGCGACAAAAGATAGAAGCACAATACCGACAAGCTGAACCAGGACCAGGGTCCGTTCCCGGACAAAATCGCTTACCGAGCTCCCTATGAACTGGGTAATTACGGCGATAATGGACCCGGGCAGAAAGAGAGCAACGGCCCTCCCCCGGTCTATTCCGGCCTCTTCGAATATGCTCACCACATGAAAGGTTACCGAGGTAACCAGAAGGGAAGACATTGCCAGGGTCAGTGCAAGAAGCCAGAAAACCGCAGTACGTCTGGCCTCAGGAAGGGTAAAATCTTCGTCCGGCAGTGACTGAATCCGGACAAGTCCTTTGCCGCTCCGCTTTCCGGTTCTTTCCGGCTCCTTCCACTCTCCGTCGGGTTTCAGGCCCATGTCGGTGGGATTGTCCCGGAAAAAGACAAAGACAAAAAACGAAAAAAGAGCCAGCACCAGGGCCATGAGCCGCCAGGTTTCCCGCCAGCCTTCGGAAACAATTATTCGGTCAATTATTCCGGGGGCGGCCGAAAAGCCGAGGGATATTGAGACGCCGAGAAAGGCATTCGCAATTCCCCTCCTGCGGTCAAACCATTTCATCACCATATTCCGGCTGATCATGGTCAGGTTTCCCTGTCCGAAAAAGCGTACAAGGAAAAAGCCGAAAGAAAGAGTCGCGAAGGACATGACGGAAGCAGGCAGGGAGAGTCCGCCGGCCAGAAAGAGCGCCACGCGGTCGCTTACGGAGAGAAAGAGCAGGGTTAGTGAAAGTCCCAGAACCACCGGAACACCCATCCGGCGCGCCCCCAGTCGATCATAGACTCTGCCGGCGGCCGAAAGCAGGAGGGCCGATCCTATCGTTCCCACAAGGTAGGCAAGCGAAATTCCGCTTCGGCTTATCGCATGTACCTCTATGAGAAAATCGGTAAAGACCGATACGCCGACGGTCTGACCGGGAATGCTTGCCAGGGTGCCCAGAATGGCCGCTCCGAGGATGACCCAGCCGTAGAATGGTTTTTTCATGTAATGTCTGCTCCATAAAAATGCCATCCGAAGGAGCTCCTCCGGATGGCAGATACATCTCAAGTTACTTCGATGCCCTATTATATCGCAGCTGCGCCGCCGCCTGCAAGCACCAGGGAAACAACGCTCATCAGCTTGATGAGGATATCCATGGCGGGACCAGCCGTATCCTTGAAAGGATCACCGACGGTATCGCCGATAACCGATGCCTTGTGCGCATCCGAACCTTTTCCGCCGTAGGCTCCGCCCTCAATGTGCTTTTTCGCGTTATCCCAGGCTCCCCCCGAGTTGGCCATAAAGAGGGCAAGCATAACACCTGAAACGGTAACGCCGACGAGAACTCCGCCAAGCATCTCGGCTCCTCCGGTGTACCAGACGATAACCGGAATAAGCACCGCGGAGACTCCCGGAACGACCATCTCCTTAAGGGCGGCGGTGGTGGCAATATCCACACAGCTTACATAATCCGGCTTCTCGGTTCCTTCCAGAATACCGGGAAGGTCCCGGAACTGCCTCCGCACCTCTTCGATCATTTTGAAGGCCGCACGGCCGACCGCTCCGATAACAAAGGAGCTGAACACATAGGGAAGCATTCCTCCAATGAGAACACCGATAACAACTATCGTTTTGGTAACATCAATGGTTTCGATTCCGGCGGTCTCCTTGTAGGCGACAAAAAGGGCCAGGGCGGTAAAGGCCGCCGAGCCGATGGCAAAGCCCTTTCCGATGGCGGCGGTGGTATTACCGACGGCATCAAGTTTATCTGTCCTCTCACGGACCTCCGGTTCCATCTTCGACATTTCCGCAAGACCTCCGGCATTGTCCGCAATGGGTCCGTAGGCATCAACGGCAAGCTGGATTCCCGTGGTGGCAAGCATGCCGAGAGCGGCAATGGCAATACCATAGAGTCCGGCAAAGTGGTTCGCCAGAAAAATGGCGATGGCAAGAATAATTACCGGGAAGCCCGTCGCAAGCATTCCCACCTGAATTCCGGCGATAATATTGGTGGCCGGGCCGGTTTTACTCTGTTCGGCAATATTCATGACCGGTTTTTTTCCGTCGGCGGTGTAGTATTCGGTCACCAGTCCGATCATTACACCAGCCAGAAGTCCGCAGATAACGGCGACGAAGATTCCGAAACTGCTGTACGCGCCGCCGGCGAAGGTGGCGGGAGCCAGCATCCTGATTGCGGGGTAAACGGCAAAGAGCATGACAAGCGCCGCACCTATTGTTCCGAGGTTCAGCGCCTTCTGGGGATCCCCGTTTTCCTTCATCCGGACAAAAAGAGTGGCTACCATGGATACGACCACTCCAATACCGGCTACAATCAGCGGCAGAATGGTAAGGTTGTAGTCCTTGAGGCTGGCACCGAGCACCATAGCTCCGATAATGGAACCTACATAGGATTCGCAGAGGTCGCTTCCGAGCCCGGCCACGTCTCCGACGTTGTCACCGACATTATCCGCAATGGTTGCCGGATTGCGGGGATCATCCTCGGGAATTCCCGCTTCGACTTTTCCAACAAGGTCTGCTCCGACATCGGCTGCCTTGGTGAATATTCCACCCCCGACCCTCGCGAAGAGGGCAACGGAGCTGGCTCCGAGACTGTAGCCGGAAAGCATGGGAAGAACCGTCGAACTCATGCTTGCGGCATCGGAACCGAAAAGAGCGGTGTATACGATGGTAAGCCCCGAGAGACCAACGATACCGAGGCCGACGACCGAAAGGCCCATGACGCTCCCGCCGTTGAAGGCGATGGAGAGGGCCCGGTTTATGCTTTCCCGTGCTCCATTCGCGGTTCTGCTGTTGGCAAGGGTAGCAGCGCGCATTCCGATAAAGCCTGCAAGACCGGAAAAGAAGGCTCCTACCAGAAAGGAGACTGCCACCAGCCTCGAGGCCCCTTCTTCGGAGACGGTCAGCAGAACCGCCGTTGCAGCGACAATGATAACAAGTATTTTATATTCGCGCCCAAGGAAAGCCATTGCACCGTCTTTAATAGCCTTGGCAATTTCCTTCAGCTTTTCTTCGCCGGCGTCCTGTTTCCGGACCCAGGCCATCTTGTAGAGAGCAAAGAGAATGGATAATAAACCCGCAATGAGCGGAAAATAGAGTAGAAACTTCATAAAACCCCCAAAAAACGCTTTCCTTTTTAGGGTTATATCAAAATAAGAGGCGGTAGAGCAAGACAGACCCGGCAATTTCAGGTTTCTGATTGAAGAATAATGTACTGTCCCCGAAATTCCACCTGAAACCAATGCAACCAATTATATATAAAGCATTTAGAATCCGCTAAAAGTCATAACCCGTACCTGGCGGCAAAGGCGCCGCCGCGGCATGCCTTCAGATACTCCAGCGCCCGGACCTGGCCGGTTATCTCAAGCTCTTTCCGGAATACCGGATCGTGATGCCCCTCAATATCGATGGTACCGGTATAACCGGCCCTGCCAAGCTCGGTACACACCTGTCGCCAGTCGGTATCACCGAAGCCGGGAATGCGCTGCTCGGCAAAAAAATCACGGCCGATTATACCGTATTCCGACAGACGGTCACGGTAGATCGAAGCGTCTTTTCCATGAACATGAAAAACCTTTCCGGCCCACTTTCTCAGCTGAGGCAGAGGATCTATCAGCTGCATTATCTGATGGGCGGGTTCCCATTCAAGCCCTATATTGTCACGGGGGACTTCGTTGAACATGAGCTCCCATGCTGCCGGGTTATGGGCTATATTCCAGTCTCCGGAGTGCCAGGTGCCGTTCATGGGACAGTTTTCAAAAGCGATCCGCACCCCCTCATCCGCCGCAAGAGCGGCAAGCTCACCGAACATGGTGCCGAACAGAGGGAGAGACTCCTCTATGCTGCTTCCCGGAATTCTTCCCGTAAAGCCGCACACAAGATCGGTACCGAAGAGCCGTACGGTGCGGATGGCTCTTTTCCACGATTCAAGCGCCGCAGAGCCCTTCTCTCCTCCTGCCATCGGATTGGCGAAAACCGCAAGAGCGCTTATTACCGGCGGTTCCCCATCCGGGAGTTCGGCCAGGGAGGGAAGAAGATCTTCCGCCAGCCCCTTCAGGTCCGTTCCGCCCAGGGTTTCCCAGAAATAGAGCTGACAGGATTCAAAGCCGAGGTGGTGTATGCTTCGGATAAAACCTCCGCAGTCCCTGTCCCCCCTGACCATGGTGCCTATACGGATTCCCATCGGGACATTATTCATGCGCTCCGCTCCTTTCCGCCGTTTCAGGAACTAAAGTGATTCCCCCCCCGTTGTCAGCGGATCTCAGCACAGCTTCAATGCAGCACTGATTCCGCAGACCTTCCTCGAGGCCGGATGGATTCTCCCCGGCTCCGGAAATTATGGAAAAAAACCTGCGGTAGGTACTTACCGGTTTCTCCCCGGCAAGCCTTACCCATTCCGGCCGGCCATCTTCATTGTCATAATACATTACATGGTCCCGGTCGGCCTCAAGGTCCATTTTCACCGATCCCCTGCTGCCGAATACCTCCAGCCAGAACCTGTCCCGTTCTCCCGAGGTGATTCTCCCGGCGCGGATACTGCCGGGTATTCCATTCTCAAGTTCAAGGGAGGCCTGAAAAAAGTCGATTGAATCATGCATGCCGGTACAGAGCACCCTTGCTCCCACACTTTTCACCCTGCCGATAAGGTGTTCCACCATATCGAAAATATGACTGCCAAGATCTCCAACCGCTCCTGCAGGCGCATGGCTGCGGTCAAGCCGCCACGCCCAGCTGCTCTCCCGCTCCCAGTCCCCGAAGGCCTTTGAAAACAGCCAGTCCTGATCGTAGCCGGCCGCAAAATGGAGCACCTCTCCCAGCCTGCCCGACTGCACCAGTTCCGCGACGGCGGCAAACGCCGGTGCATTCCTCTTGGAAAAATTCACCATAAGCGGCGGAGGCTGCGGGGCCGTATTCAGTACCAGACACTCCTCCAGGGAAGCGGCAAAAGGCTTCTCGGTCATTACGGGGAGACCGGCCTTGAATGCCTCAAGGATAACGGGAAGATGAAGGATATCCGGGGTGGCACTGATAAGGGCGTCCACCCCTGCGAAGGCAATAAGCTTCCGGTAATCGGTAAAGCGTTGAGAAATATTTCTTTCGTCGGCGAATAGGGAAAGCTTGGACGGGGTAGGATCGCAGCACGCCGTAACATCGCAGCCGTAAGCGGAAAATACGCGGTGGTAGTGACTGCCCATAAAGCCGCAGCCAATAAGTCCGATCTTCAGCTTTCGATTCCCGGCTTGCATAGGGCTGAGTATACAACAGGATGCGGGAGAAGAAAACAGGAGATTTGAATCAGAGGGCGGGTCTGCCGGTGGTGTGCCTGATGATAAAACCCGACTCGATAAAGTGCTCCCGCTTCACTTCCCTCTCTTCCAGCAGGTCGATCAGCATCGATGTGGCTTCCGAACCAAGCTTTACCACCGGGTTGTGAATGGTGGTAAGACCCGGCTGGGTATCCCTTGCAGGGCCCAGATTATCAAAACCGATCAGACTCAGCTGTCCGGGAATTTCTATGCCGTTCTCCTGGCACCAGGCAAAAACCCCCAGGGCACAGCGATCGGAGGCGCACATGATAAGTGTCGGAGGCGTGCGGCGGCTCATCAGCTTGCCGGCTCCCTCATAGCCGGATGTTTTTGAGAAATTTCCGGGAACGATCGCCGCATCAATACCGTACTCCTTTGCCAGTTGCCGGAATATCCGGAGACGGATAATACCGTCCCAATAGTCCGTATCACCGTGAACATAGCCGATACGGCTGTGACCGAGGGAAACAATATGGCTGAACGCATCCCGCATTCCGCGCTCGGGATCACAATTGGCACAGTAAAAATCCTTCTTCCGGTTGTTGATAAGAATGAAGGGGACTTTTTTCTCCTGCAGCTCATCCAGCCTCCGGTCCTGCACCGGAGTAACGGAAAAAAGCAGCCCGTCAACTTCCTTTGCACGGACAAGAAGGCTGAGGTCTTTATAGTTTTCTCCGGCCCTGTCCAGAACGATGCTGATGCTGTAGCCGTGTTCTTCCGCAGCCATCAGCACGCCATCAAGAAGCCGCGGGAAATAGGAACGGGAGAAAGGCGAGAAGCTTTTGTACGTCCGCACCACAAGCCCGATCCGGTACGTTTTGCTCCGGGCCAGAAGTACCGCCTGACGATTGGGGATATACCCCATACGCTCGGCAATATCTCTTACGCGGTCCTTGACCACCTGTGAAATCTGGGGTGAATCATTCAGCGCCCGGGACACCGTGGATTCGGCGACCCCGGCCATCTTGGCAATCTGCGCACGGCTTATCTTCTCTTCCAATCAGCTATTCCTCCCACTGGGAACGAATAATACCCGGGATAGAAACCGCTGTAAACAGCAGTCAGGCGGACCGTACAAAGTACAGGTCCGCCTGACATCAAGATTCCAGATTCCGTTATTTCTTAGAATACCGATTCGGGTTCGTAGAATTTCTCGGCATTTTCTTTGGTTATCAGTTCCGCTGCCAGCTGAATAAAAGCCGGAGGCGTGTTCTGATAAAAGCCCGGCAGACTCTCTCCGCGGGCACCATGGACACCTACGGTTACAGCACTTGCGGCCATGTTGGGATGGTAGGTTACATCGGCAAGAATGCGTGGATCGGAGCCTTCCATGATGATTTTTACAATATCCTTGCTTCCCGCACCGCCCATGAATATTTTCACATCATCACGGCCGGATTCTTCGTAAGCCTGAAGAGCTCCCTTGAGAACATCATCATCCTGGCAGAAAACGGCATCAATGTTCGGATATTTCTGCAGGTAGTTCTCCATCAGCTCAAGACCTTTCTGGGTAGACCAGTGGGCCGGCTGCGACTCGAGCAGTTTGATATCGGGATACTGCGCAATAACCGCTTCAAAAGCTTCTACACGTTCGGTATTTATGGGCACGGGCATGCCTTCCATGGCCACAAGATTACCCTTGTATCCCATTGCCTCAACAAGCCATTCAGCAGAGACACGTCCAAGTCCGGGGTTGTCGCCCGCAAGGTAGACATCCTGTGCTTTCTCGGTAAGTCCACGGTCAATTACCACCACGAAAATACCCGCATCGTAGGCTTCCTTTACTACCGGTGTCACCGAAGAATCGTGGGGCAGAATGACCAGACCGTCAATGTCCTGGACCATCATGTCTTCAACCACCGCGGCCATATCCGCCGCGCTTGCAGCGGTCTTGAACAAGAAGTCGACATTCGGATCTTTTGCTTCCCAGTCGGCAATCGCCTTTTCGGTCCACCACACCACTCCGCCGGTCCAGCCATGGTCCGCGGTCGGAACGGTAACACCGATCTTTACCGGTTTTCCTGCAGTCATTGCTTCCTTGACGGTCTCCGCCGCGGGCTTCATCTCGACCGCAGCTTCCTTCTGACAGGATACCAGAGCTCCCGCGACTATCAGCATCACGACCAGCACCATTAAAACAGCCTTTTTCATTGCTTCCTCCTGATCAATTTTTTTCTTCTCCCCAGGGGAGAGAGTAACCACATTTAATCCCTCTGCCGTTTGTACTGAAGCAGAACGGCAAATATTATTACGAGACCCTTTACGGTCCCCTGCAGATAGGGAGAGACCCCCATCATGTTCAGCATGTTGTTGATAATGCCGAGTATGACGGCACCAACCACCGTTCCAAGAACGGTGCCAGCTCCGCCTGACATCGAGGTTCCGCCGATAACCACCGCGGCTATGGCGTCAAGTTCATAGAAGAGTCCCATATTTGAAGAACTGACCGCATTCAGTCTGGATCCGAACATCACCGCGGTCACACCGACGGTAAAACCGGTAATGACGTAGGTAATGAACCTGACCAGATTGACCTTTATCGCCGAATACCTGGCGACACGCTCGGATGAGCCGACGGCCAGAACGTAGCGGCCGTATCGGGTATTGCGGAGCACAATATGCAGAAACACCGCAAGTCCCAGAAAAATCCAGACGGGGATAAAGATACCGAGAAATTTACCCGATCCGATAATGTTGTATTCGGGAACTTGTGAGCGATATTCCCCGGCGTTGATAAAATAGAGCGCCAGGGAGCGGTATATCGACATGGTGCCGAGGGTAACCACAAAGGAAGCAATCCTGAAACGGGTTACCATCAGTCCGTTGAAAGCGCCTCCGAGCATTGCCACCGCAAGGGCCGTCAGAATAGCCAGAACAATGCTTCCGGAACCCGGTCCGGTGGCATTGAGAACCAGAATGGCCGCTCCACCGGAAAGAGCCGCAAGCGAACCGACCGAGAGATCAATCCCCCCGCCGATAATGATAAAGGTCATACCGAGCGCAATGGTTCCCGTATAGGAGACCTGTCTCAGAATATTCATGAGATTCTGGATTTTCAGAAAATAGGGGCTGGCAAATGCCGAAATGATAAACAGTATTGCAAAGGCGATGAGCGATGCGTACCTGCTTATATCGATAGAACCGTTCCGTAATCCGTCCCTGAGAGCAGCGGTATTCAACTTCATACCTGCCGTCCCTCTTTTATACCGGTGGCGTAATACATTATTTCCTCCTCACTAATTGCGTCTCCGGTCAATTCTCCCGTAATTGCTCCTTCCCGCATAACCAGAACACGGGAACAGAGACCGATAATCTCTTCCAGCTCCGAAGAGATAACCATGCAGGCTATCCCGTCGTCGGCAAGCTGACGGATAAAACGGTAGATCTCCATTTTCGCGTTAACATCAATACCCCGCGTAGGCTCATCCAGGATTATTATTGACGGCCGGGTATCCATCCATTTTGCCAGATAGACTTTCTGCTGATTTCCTCCGCTCAGGTATCTGAGGGCGCTTTTCATCGAAGCGGCTTTTACATTGAAACGGGAGACATAGCCGTCGGAAACCTGCTTTTCCCGTTTCCTGTTGATAAGGCCCGATACGTATTTTTCCAGAGAAATGAGGGTGATGTTTTCGGGTATGCCGAAATTCATCACAATGCCGCTGCCCTGACGGTCTTCGGAGATGTAGCCGATACCGAGATTGACCGCCTGCCTCGGATGCCGGATATCCGCAGGTTTATCGTTTACCCGGATAGTGCCCCCCGTTCGGTGGCGCAGTCCCATAATTGTTTCGGCAAGCTCGGTTCTGCCCGCCCCCACCAGTCCGGCAAATCCGAGGACCTCGCCGGCTCTGAGACTGAAACTGATATTCCGCAGCAGCGGCTGATCCTGCAGCCCTTCAACTTCCAGAACAGGCTCCGCGGTACTCTCTTTCTTTTCCGGGAAGACCTGACTCAGATCACGGCCGACCATGCGTCGGGCCATTTCTTCGGGGTCAACATCCTTAAGGTCCGAAAGGGCAACCTGCTCTCCGTCCCGTAATACCAGTACCCGGTCGCACACCTCCTTCACCTCCCCCAGTTTGTGGGAAATGAACAGGATGGAAACACCGCTTTCCTTGAGCGATTTCATGATCCTGAAAAGGATTTTTACCTCCGCCGGATTGAGAACGGTTGTCGGCTCGTCCATGATGATGATCCTGGACTCGTGTACCAGGGCCTTTGCTATCTCCACCATCTGCTTCTGGGCAACACTCAGGGAGCGTATTTCCGCATCCGTGCTTATTGCCGTCTCAAGCTGCTCGAGAATCTTTCCGGTCCTTGAACGCATGAGGTTCCTGTCCAGAAGCATTCCACTTTTTTCTTCCTGTCCGAGAAACACATTCTCGAAAACAGTGAGGGTATCGATCAGGTTGAACTCCTGAGGCACCATGGAAATTCCAAGTTTCTTCGCCGCACTTGGAGTCCGGAGATCCGCAGGAACACCATCCAGCAGAATACCGCCGGATGTAGGCCAGTAAATCCCCGAAAGTATTTTCATGAAGGTGGATTTACCGGCGCCGTTTTCTCCTATGACACCCAGGATTTCCCCGGGTGCCAGCGAGACGTTCACATTGTTCAGAACGCGTACGCCTGAGAACTCCTTGGTGATTGCTTTCGCTTCCATCAAGGGGGTTATAGACATGCTTCCTCCCTAGGTTTCCATCGCACCGTCAAAGGCGACGGTCGAAGGTGAAAAATTGATATTGCGCACAAATCTGCATGCTTCGGCGGCACCGTACTCACGGTCCATTCCGTTATCTTCCCATTCCACCGAAAGGGGTCCATCGTAGCCGGAGGCATTGAGGGCCCGGATTATTTCTTCGAATTTTACGTCTCCATGGCCGAGGGATCTGAAGTTCCAGCCGCGCCGCAAATCGCCGAATGCAATGTGGGAGCCCAGTATTCCCGAACGTCCGTCGAGGGTGACCGATGCATCCTTCATGTGGACATGGAAAATCCTGTCGGGGAAATCACTGATCAGAGTAACGGGATCGACCCCCTGCCACAGCAGATGGCTCGGATCGAAATTAAAACCGAAGGCTTTTCGTCCGCCAAGGGTTTCAAGAAGCCGCTTTGCCGTATAATAGTCAAAGGCGATCTCCGTGGGATGAACCTCCAGGGCAAAGAGCACTCCCTCTTCATCAAAAACGTCCAGAATCGGATCCCACAGTTTTTTGATTTCCTGAAAGCCCTCCTCGATCATCTCCTCGCTTGCGGGGGGAAAGGAGTAGAGGTACCGCCATATGGGCGATCCCATAAAGCCGGTAACCACCTTGCAGCCCATCGCCTTTGCCGCCTTAGCCGTGTACTTCATCTCCTCGATTGCCCATTCACGGATTTTATCCGGCTGTCCTGCAAGCCGGGATGGTGCGAAACCGTCAAGCCGCTTATCCCAGAGATCCCCGACGCACTGGCCCGCCAGATGTGCCCCGAGGGCCCAGCATCCCAGCTTGTACTTTTTCAGGATTGCCTTCCGCTCTTCCACGTAGGCGGGATCGGTTGCGGCCTTGCGGACATTCATGTGGTCGCCCCAGCATGCTATTTCCAGACCTTCATATCCGAAGCCGCTCATCATGCTGCACACTTCTTCAAAACTCAGATCCGCCCACTGTCCGGTAAAAATTGTTACGGGTCGGGACATTTGCTTCCTCCTCCTTAAAATTCAAGCCATTCGGCGTCTTTTTTCGAACTCTCTACGCATTTCTCTATAAATCTGACCCCCTGAGCACCGTCGGAGGCGCCTGGAAAATCAAGTTCGTCACCGGCGGGCTGCCCGCCCTGCGCCTTTTTGACCAGAGCTTTGATGAACGTCAGATAAATATTGGCAAATGCTTCAAAATAGCCTTCGGGGTGTCCCGCGGGAATCCTGACAAGCGATTCGGGCCGGGGTGCAAACTGATCGCGTCCCCGCGAAAGAATCATTGCCGGTTTTCCGCTGTAGACCACTTTCAGATAGTTGGGATCTTCCTGACGCCATGAAATGGTCCCTTTTGTTCCAAAGATCCTCACGGCCAGACCGTTATCGTTTCCTATGGCAACCTGGCTGGCCCAGTACAGTCCGCGGGCTCCGCTTTCGTAATCGATCATGATGGTGGCGTTGTCGTCGAGACTGCGTCCCTTGACGAAGGTATCCAGACGCGCCGACAGCCGCTTTATCCTGAGTCCGGTCATGTAGCTGACCGTATTTTCCACATGGCTGCCAATGTCCCCGACGCAGTTCGATATTCCGCTCTGTGCGGGATCGGTACGCCAGCCGGCCTGTTTGTTTTCGGTATCTTCAAGCCTGTCGGCCAGCCATTCCTGGGGGTATTCGGCATTGACGAAACGTATATCGCCTATCTCCCCCGCTTCGATCATCGCCTTTGCCTGCTTGACCGCCGGATAGCCCGAGTAGGTGTAGGTTACCCCGAAAAGAAGATCCTTCTTCCGGGCCAGTTCCGCAAGTTCTTCCGCCTCCTTCGAATCGGTGGCAAGCGGCTTATCGCACACAACATGTATTCCCTTTTCAAGGAATGCGCGGCATATCGCATAATGGGAGCTGTTTGGAGTGACCACGACTACAAAGTCAATTCCGTCGGTACGCTTTGCCTCGGCGGCTGCCATCTCCGTATAGGATTCGTAGAGGCGTTCCTTTTCAACATGCAGTTCCAGCCCGGTCCTAAGTGTTTTCGGGAAACTGCGGGAAAAGCACCCTGCCGTCAGCCGCGCCCGTCCGTCCAGAGCAATCGCCTTTCGGTGTACATCACCGATGAAGGCCCCCTCGCCGCCCCCTACCATTCCGTAAGTAACAATGGGTGCCGCGGTTCCGGCTTTACTTGCTTCAATCATATGCGTTCTCCTTGTAAACAATCGCTTCGCACGCGCGTGCGTTAAAACGACTGAAAAAACCGAAGCACCTTACTCCGGTTTGGATGGATTTAAACATGCACCGCGCAATGACACCATAAAACGCACGCGCGTGCACAAGAATGCTACCACGACTTCTGTTTCAGTGCAAGTTTTTTCTGCAATTTTCCGCCGGACAGCTTCCCCGCCGCGGCGTTGCGCCGGTAAACCAAACTTGACAAGTGACGCGGCGGGGATTATCGTACAACAAGAAGCGGTTGCATCAGGAGGTACATCATGCACACCCACTACTATCTTACCGTCTTTCCTAGTGAAGCACTCATCGCCAGCCAGCTTGAGCCTGCGCAGTTCGGCTCGTACATGGCTACGGGGTCCCGCAAAGGTTCCTCCGAGCGGCTGATATTTATCGAAATAGAAGGCCGCTGCACCGATGCCTTTGACTGGGATTATGCGGAAAAGCGCTGTGTTCCCCATCCCAACGGAGATCCCAAACATTCGGTCTACCTTGCGGTGTACCGGGCCCTGGAGAGGATTCCGCTCAAGGCCTTCGGATCACTTTACCTTACCACCCAGGACGGACGGACCCTCGGCCTTTCAAAAGAGGAGTTCAGGGACACCGAAAACAGGCAGAATTATTCGGTGTACAAGGAACTGTGCCCGGTCAGTCCGGTTGTGGTCAGCGCCCTGCGTCCCGACCAATTCTCTGCCTATATTACCGATCCGGATATTAAAATTGCCGTTCCCTCCATAATCTTCGCTGACCTCAAGACTCCGAATCTTGAAGACCCTGACAATTCCGGCAATATCGGTAATATGTATTCATCGAAGATCAGTCATCTGCTTGAATGTATAGCAGCGGTGGAATCCGATGCATCGAAAAAGAACAAAACCTTCGACCGCTCCAATGTGGAGTCTTTCACCTTCCAGGTTATCAATAACGGTATCTACGTCGGCAGCGGCGGGGATATTATCATGTACCGTATGCCTGGTATCGAAGATATTAAAAAGATAGATTATGACTGGGGTCGCTCGGCTCTTATTATCTGAAACCGTCAGATGCTGACCATCCGGGATGGTCAGCATCTGCAGATGGCTCCGACGGACAGAAGAGTGGTGTGCAGCTGGACAAGCAGAAGCGCTGCGTGTACCATTGAAACGAATGACAACAAAAACAATACAGCAGAATATCGATGATGAAAAACGGGAAGAGGAGGAGGGAAACCGCTGCTTCCTGGTGGAAATCCGCCATCCCGGAGAAACCGATACGACAGCAGAGGCACACCTCAGAGAACTGACGGGACTGGTTGAGAGTCTCGGACTCCCGGTGAGCGGCAGCTGCATTGCGCCGCTGAGAACGCCCTACCCCTCCCTTCTGCTTGGAAGCGGAAAAAGCGAAGAGATTATCGCCGAAGCGCGGGATCTGGAAAGTGATATCATTATAATTGATGACGATCTTTCCCCCGGCCAGCAGCGCAACTGGGAACGCCTTTCGGAATGCGTGGTCATAGACAGGCAGGAGGTGATTCTCGAGATCTTCGCCGACCGGGCATCCACCCGGGAAGCGTCCCTCCAGGTGGCGCTGGCGCGCATGGAATACAGCCTGCCCCGGCTCACCAGGGCATGGACCCACCTCTCGAGACAGAGAGGTGGCGCAAAGGGCAACAGGGGAGAGGGAGAAACCCAGCTGGAGGTTGACCGGAGAATCGTGCTTTCCAGGATAGCGAAGCTGAAGGCGGAGCTGGAACAGGTCCGGAAGCAGCGGGCTACGGGAAGAAAACAGCGGGTTTCCATTCCCCTTCCAACCGTTGCCCTTGTGGGATACACCAACGCGGGAAAATCAAGCATCCTCAACGCTCTTGCCGGTTCTTCGATATACGCGGAGGACAAGCTCTTTGCAACCCTGGATCCTACCACCCGTCGTCTGGACCTTGAAGGGGGGCGCACGGTGCTTATGACCGACACCGTCGGTTTCATCCGCAAGCTTCCCCACAAACTGGTGGATGCCTTCAGGGCAACTCTCGAGGAGACGGTTCTTGCGGATCTTCTTGTTCATGTGGTAGATGCCTCGGATCCGGAGGCTATCGAACAGTACCGCACAACCCGGGAGGTCCTCGAGGAGATAGGCGCGGCCGATACGGCGCAGATCCTTGTTCTGAATAAGAGCGATCTGGGATACGATGAAGTCCTTCTTCATCAGCTTCTCGCCCGTCATCCCGATGCCATTTACCTCTCCGCAAAAACGGGCTTCGGCCTGGACCTTCTGAAAGAGGCCGTGAGCCGCGAAATAGAGATACACTTCCGCAGGCGCAGCTATCTTATCCCCTCCTCGCGTTATGACCTTGTGGCGCTCCTGCACCGCGAAGCACGGGTTCTCAAGGAGGATGCCGATGATTCCGGCTTCCATGTGGAAGCCATGACCGGCGAAAAGATAGATTCCATGCTCCGCGAATACCGGAGGGAAAAGGCATAGATGGAGATTACGCAAACATTTGCCGCACTGCTTGCGGATATTGTGCTTGCGGTGCACCTGGCCTATGTGCTCTTTGCAGTCGGCGGAGAGGTTCTGATCCTTGGCGGAGCGGTTTTTCACCGAAGATGGGTAAGGAACAGAAAGTTCAGGTTTCTCCACCTCGCAGCGGTTCTGTTTGTGGCTGTCGAGGCGCTTGCCGGAGCGGTATGCCCCCTTACGGAGTGGGAATACCGCCTGAGAACGACGGCCGGACAGCGGGCGGAGGAGGATATAACCTTCATTGGAAGGCTGATCCGCTCCATCATCTTTTACGATTTTCCGCCCCTATTCTTTACCCTGCTCTATGTAGGATTCGGAGTTCTCGTTCTCGCCACGCTTTTTCTTATCCCTCCCCGAAACAAACATAACCGATAGAAGGATCATTCCGCCTCCGACTATTTTGTTCCAGGTCAGCTCGTCCCCCAGAATAAGCACGCTGAGCGAAAGTGCCGCTATAACCTCGAAGTAGGAGAGGTGGGCGGTAAGGGAGGCGGGAAGATGCTTTAAAGCGGTAAAGAAGAGGAGAAAGGCACCCACGCCGATCAGAAGCGCATAGGTAAGCGCCAGAAAGAGCGGCATTCCCGTCGGAAAGGGACGGTAGACAAAAAGGGCAGGTGCAAAAATAATTGCCGGCAGAAGGTTCTGATAAAAGGTGGTCCCGACCTGATCGTAGCTGACGGATACAGATTTGAAAATGATGACCGTCAGGGAGTAGAGAGCCGCACTTACCAGCAGAAGACTCATCCCGATAAAATCACTGTCGCCGAAACTGAACTCGCTCTGACTGTAGACCACGAAGATACCGGCGAAGGCGAACAGGAGGAGAAAAATGTTGCGCGGAGGTATCTTCTCACCCAGGAACAGGGCGCCGAAGAGCGCGGCAAAGGCAGGCCAGGAATAGAGGATGATAATTCCGTTGGATACGGAAGTAAAAAGATAACCGGCAAAAAACAGCAGCAGCCTTACTGCATTTACAAAGGATCCTGCAAGTATCATGCGCGAAGGCCTGCCGGGGCGCCGTTTTCCCGGAAAAAGGAGGTAATATGCGAGCAGCACCACGACAGGAACCGCCGTCCGGAACCATGCCATCAGGGGAGCGGGAAGAGCGGCGAGTTTTATGAAAATCCCGGAAGTCGCCAGGAGCATCGTGGCTCCCAGCATTGACAGAAGCGGGATGAGAAGCCGGCCTGTTTTCATGAAAAATCTCAGTCCGCAGGCTGCTTTTTCAACTGATATCTTATTCCGATTCCGCCGGCAGCATAGCTGCTGGTTTCCGGAAACAGAAGCAGACCGGGGGCGGCTTCGACAAAGACCTCTATCGGGACAGTGGTAAAATAGAAGGCAAGCCCGATCGGTATTCTCAAGGCAATTTTAAAGTCCGAGGCAAAATTTATCGCGCCTCCTATTCCCACAAAGGGGCGGAAAAAGGCACCGTTATCCATCTGAAAGCCGTTCAGGTGATAGAGAAGATCCGAATGCAGGTACAGCCCCGGATTATCACTGAGAAAAGACCATGCCAGAGCCGCATCCATGGCCATCGAGCCGCTTCCGGTTACCTTGACGCTCAATCCGCTCGGATCGCCCAGGATAATGCCAAGAGCAAAGCCGGAGGCCCGCTCACGCAGTTCTTCAAGCTGAAGAGTCACGCTCTCTCCGATGACCTTCTCTTCGTCGGCTTCCTGGGCCGTAATCTGTACAGCAGTAAGCATGAATATGAGGAACAGAACCGGCAGCGTGTGTTTATTCACCTACAAAACCCGCGAATTCAAATAGTTCCGACTGTATCCAGACAAAATTCCCGTTTTCGGTGGGGATAAGAAAGCGTGCGGATTCCACTTCGCTGTTGTCTTTGGTAAAAACGGTCACTTTTTCGATTGCAAGCACCGGATAGCTCTTCTGCTTATCAAAAAGGTTCGCTGTTGTAATATAGTTTGTCGACATATGAGGGAAAAAATCGTCAAAAGACTTCTTCAGGTCAGGTTTTATCCTGACAAGGAAATGACTCGATTGTGTAATCATCCGGCTCCTCCACAGATACTAATGTAATAATTCCATACGGCATCTTCAAGATGTGTTTGAGAATGCCTATCCGTTACCGGCAATAAGCTCATATGCCGTCATTTTTTCATCCGGATAGAGATCCTCCGGAATCCTGTCCTCACCCAGAGCCAGGGCAATCATGTGCCGGGCACAGCGAAGCGGACTCATCCTGCAATACTCATCCTTCAATGTTTCCGTATCCGCCTGCTTGACGACGATAGTTCCAAGGTAAAATGGACATCTGTCCAGAAATTCACATGTTTCCATATACATACGAGTATACTTGTAATCGGTGGCAAATTCAATCTGTCCCGGTTAATGATTTTCACCGGGTGCAATCTTGATTCTTTACTGTTTTAGTAGTATTTTTGCCTCATGGAACATCAAGGTGATCAAAACCATTTCTCTTTTGCTGTCGAGGGAATGACCTGTGCCTCCTGTGCCAGGATCGTTGAACGGGGTCTGAAGAAGAAGGCAGGGGTACACTATGTTTCGGTTAATCTTGCCACCGAAAAGGCCTATGTGGTTACGGAGCCGCAGATAGGAGAGAAGGATCTCCGGGAAGCGGTGGAAGCGACCGGTTACGGCTTTTCATCTACCCCCCCGACCCGGGACGAGATGGAAAAGCAGTTTGCGGCGGCGGGAAAAAATGCGCTTACAGCAGCTGCGGTAACAATACCGCTTATGATTCTCATGATTCTCCATATGAGCGGTCTGCACATTCCCGGTTTTATCTACCTTGAAACCGTTGCGGCCCTCTACCTTATTCTTGGTCCCGGGAGAAAAACCCTTAAAGGGGCTGCAATAGCCCTCTCCCACGGTCATGCAAACATGGACACCCTTATTACCATCGGCGCGGC
>NPID01008132.1_pt1 | contig 20967 bp, 19 predicted proteins | sample 8637491 | NCBI WGS metagenome assembly NPID01 (sample SAMN07420843, study PRJNA396082) | bioreactor metagenome | isolation source: sample BA6 brine-fed electro-methanogenic bioreactor BA | place: Japan: Kochi | collected 2016-06-14 | reverse complement strand
ATCGGCGGCGGGTTCGGCGGCAAGGCCGGCATCATGAACGAACCCCTCGCCGCCCTCCTCGCCATGCGCTTTCCCGGCCGCCCCGTCCGCCTCGCCAACACCCGCGAGGCGGATCTGCTGTCCAGCCCCGGCCGCCCCGGCCTCCAGGCCCGCGTCCGTCTCGCGGCCCGCGCCGACGGCACCCTCCTCGGCGCCGACATCGAATTCCTGTTCGACTCCGGAGGCTACGCCGACTACGCCGTCAACGTCTCCCGCGCCGCCGCCATCTCCTGCACCGGCCCCTACAACATCCCCAACCTCGCGACCGATTCCCTCTGCGTCTACACGAACCATCCATTCGCCACGGCCTACAGGGGCTTCGGCCATATAGAGCTTGCCACGGCGATAGAAAGGGCTCTAGACGTTCTGGCCGAAAAACTCGAGATGGACCCCGTGGAGCTTCGCCTCAAAAACGCCGTAAAAGCAGGCGACACGACCCCGACGGGCAGCGTACTCGATTTGAACACGGGGGACCTGGCTGCTTGCATAAAAAAAACAGCCGGGATGATCAACTGGTCCGAAGGAAGCAGAAAGGAAACAGGTGACGGTAAGGTACGAGCCAAGGGCATAGCCTGCCTCTGGAAAGCCCCGGCCATGCCTACCAACGCCGACGGGGGAGCGGTTTTAACCTTCAACGAAGACGGCAGCGTAAACGTGATTACCGGCGCCGTCGAAATAGGTTCCGGAGCGACCACGGCCATAGCGCAAATCGCCGCCGAAAGGCTTAAACTCGATCTGGACAAGATACACGTAGCCGCCGAGCTTGACACCAGGCGACACCCCCATGACTGGGCAACGGCGGCAAGCAGGACCACCTTCATGGTCGGAAGGGCCGTCGTGGAAGCCTGCGACGACGCCATAAGCCAGATAAAAAACACCGCCGCCCAGGTGCTGCACTGCCTTCCCCAGGAGCTCGAGGTCTCGGGCGGACGGGTGTTTTTACCCGACTACCCCGAGGTCGGCCTGGATCTGGCCAGCGTCGCCCTGGGTTACGTCTATGAAAACGGCCACGCCGTCGGGGGACAGGTAATAGGGAGAGGGCGCTACATATCCAGGCGCCTCACCGAAATCGACCCCGAAACGGGCCATGGACACCCGGCTTTGGAGTGGACGCTGGGCGCCCAGGCCGTGGAGGTAGAGCTCGACCTTCGAGACGGCAGCTTCAAGGTAGTGAAGGCGGCCTCCACGCTTGACGTGGGCAAGGTGATAAACCCGGCGATCGCTCGAGGCCAGGTCGCGGGCGCCATTCAGATGGCTTTGGGTTTCGCGACGCAGGAAGGTTTTACCTTCAACGAACGCGGCCAGGTCACCAACGGCTCGCTTCGCACCTACAAACTACCTCGAATCGGCGACGACCCGAAATATTACATAGACTTCGTCGAAACGCCTCAAAAAGACGGTCCCTACGGCATGCGAGGTATGGGAGAGCAGGGAGTGATAGCCATTCCCGCCGCCTTGGCGAACGCCGTCTCCAGGGCGATCGAAAAACCCGTCAACACGCTTCCCGTGACGGCGGAAAGAACCTGGCGCATCATGAGGGGGGAAAAGTAGTGATACCTTTTGATTTCGACTACTGCAAGGCCGAGACCGTCGAAGAAGCCCTGAATGCTTATGCGGAGTTCGCGGAAGAAGGCAAGTCACCCCTTTACTACGCCGGGGGAACGGAAATCGTCACCTTTTGCCGCAAGGGCCAGGTTACCCCGGGTGCGGTGATAGACATAAAATCGATACCCGAATGCAGGGAACTTGGCAAAAAAGATGGTATGGCGGTATTCGGGAGCGCTGTGACGCTTTCTGATATCGTCGACTCTAAAGCGTTTCCGCTGCTGGAGAGGGCCTGCCGCGGCATCGCCGACAGGACCGTGAGAAACCGCCTGACTCTGGGGGGAAACATCTGCGGCCGCCTGCCCTACAGGGAAGCGGTCCTCCCCTTTTTGCTCTGCGACGGGGAGGCACTGGTCGCCGGCAAGGATTCCACGCGGTGGGTGCCGCTGAAGACCACCTTCGACAAAAGGCTGAAACTTGCCCCGGGAGAGCTTCTGCTGCAGCTTCGCGTGCCCGGGGAAGCCCTTGAATTACCGTACAGCCTCGTGCGCAAGACCACCGGGGGCAAGGTAGCCTATCCAGTGGTAACGGCGGCCGGAGTCAAGGCCAAAGACGGTGTTCGCGTTGCCCTGAGCGGAGCCTTGGGCTATCCTGTCTTGCTCGAGCCCACTGGCGATGCTTCCGCCGAGGGACTCCTCGAACCTTTCGCCGGATCTTTCATCTTTGACGTTTTGGCCTCGTCGGATTACCGTCGCTTGCTGACGGAGCTTTCCGTGTCTTTAGTACTTGAAGAGCTGGGGGTATGAGCTGAAAATGAAGACATACAGTGGACTTGACGAGGTAACCCTTTCCGTAAACGGCAGGAAACACAAGGTCGCCCTGCGTCCGTCCGACACGCTGCTTCGTGTTTTGCGGGAGAGTCTCGGGCTGACGGGAGCCAAGGCGGGGTGCGAAAACGGCGATTGCGGCGCCTGCACCGTCCTTTTGGACGGGGTGCCTGTAAAGTCCTGCATGATGCTGGCCCTCGAGGGCGTGGGACACGAGATCACCACCGTGGAGGGCCTCGATGATCCGAAGCTTCAGAAAGCCTTTGCCGACTGCGGCGGATTCCAGTGCGGTTTTTGCACCAGCGGCTTTTTGATGAACGCCCACGCTTTATTGAACAAGCACCCCGATTTCGATGACGAGACCATGGAAGAATGGCTGTCGTCCAATATCTGCCGCTGCACCGGATACGAAGGCATTAGGGAGTCGCTGAAGTCCTGCCGCAAAACCAGCCCCTGAGGGTCGGCCCTCGGGGCTGGTTTAAAACAGACCAGTAATTTGCGGTTCTCCCTGGCCGTTCGATAATCACGCTTATGGAAGCGCTTTATATTTGGTGCTCCTGCAAGGAAGCTGTTTTCCCGCATCACTCGAATGCAGCTTCCGTGCCCTTTTCTTTCCCAGAGGTTTTCACACACAAACCCCACGGAGTGCTGGTCCTGAGGAAGCCCGCCTTTCGTCGCAGGGTAGAGAAAATCCTAAAAATAAAGATCTGACCCTCGGGGTTGGGGTTAGTCGAAAAAGATGAAAAGTTCCATAAGCTCCATGCGTTCCTGGTCATCGAGAGTGAATCGCACCAGCCACCATTCGCCGTCGGAATAAAGCATATCCGACTCGCGCCTGAGGGACTCTCCCAGTAAACTTTCAATCCGGGAGGCCGGTTCCCCCGTCTTTAACCCCGCAAGACCGGCCCGGGCCGGGTCTCCTATGAAGGCGCTTAAAACTTCCCTTTCAGGAAAGACATAAAACGTTACTCGGCTTTTGTCGTATTGAAAGACCACTTCCTCGTACGTGTAAGACGGGTCATGGATGCTTTGGTGCTTCGTGATCTTTTTTTGCAGGGGCTCGCCGAGCATTGACTCTGTGGTTGCCCTGTCTTTGAAGCGGCTTTGTACGGGCTGGACTATGACGCTTGAAACTTTCTGCAGCGTTTCGGGGGTCATGCGGTCGACCACATCCTGAAGATCGAGAAATTCCTCTTGCTGGGCGACGGCAGGAAACGCCGCGAGGGCAAACACGACAGCGAGGAAAATTGCCTTTTTACATAAAAAAGCCTTTCTTCCAGAGTACTTCACACTGAATCACCAACTTTCAGATGCGCACCTTTTTATATTTATTATATCAGCAACCTCCAACCCCGAGTGTTTAATTAAAAAGTAGCGGATCTGATGTTGTAAGGCAAGGGGGCCTGAAATTGAACTTTTGCGCTTTGCGCAAGCGAAATGCAAAAAGTCCAAGGTCTGCCCCCCGTGGTCATAAAGCGTGTCGGCCGTTGAATTTTTGCGTCGGAACTATGCAAAAACCCTAAAACTAAAGATCTGACCCCTGGGGTTGCCAGGTGAGGGCGAAGTGGGCCATAACGGCCGTTCCGACCCAGAGCACGCTTTCATCGATATCGAATTCGGGGTGGTGATGGGGAAAGTCCTTCCCTTCTCCGAAAGCGGACGGGTGGAAAAAGAAGGTTCCGGGGACCCTTTCGAGAAAAAGAGCCATGTCCTCCCCGCCCATGGTGGGCTCGGGGATTTCGGCCACATTGTCCTCGCCGAGGACCTCCGCGGCCGCTTTTTTCAGCTTTTCGGTCATCTCGTGATCGTTGACCAGAGGCGGTGTTCCGTAGTCTATGCTCATGTCGGCGCGACCCCTCAGGCCACGGGCAATATTTTCGCAGATTTCAGATATTCGCCTGGCGAGCATCTTCCGCGTTTCGGGGTCGAGAGACCTGAAGGTCCCCCTGATGGTGCACGTGGGGGCGATGATGTTTGGCGCCGTACCTCCTTCTATCTTTCCCACCGTTACGACGGCGGAACCGAAGGGGCTGACCTCGCGGCTTGCTATCAGCTGCAGGGCCGAAATGGCCTGACTCGCCATTACGATGGGGTCGACGGTCAAATGCGGAGTGGCTCCGTGACCGCCCTTTCCCTCAAAGGTAACGGTAAACCAGTCGGAACTCGCCATAAGCGCGCCAAAACGGTATCCCACCATGCCGGGGGTGACGCCCTTCCAGAGGTTGCCCGTATGAAGTCCTATGATGCCGTCCAACGGAGGGTTTTCGAGGGCTCCGTCATCGATCATGGCCTGCGCGCCCATTGAGCCTTCCTCGCCGGGCTGGAAGATGAGTTTTACTGTCCCTTTCAGGTTTTCCCTGTTTTCCACCAGGACCTTCGCCGCGCCCAGAAGCATGGCGACATGGGCATCATGGCCGCAGGCGTGCATGTAGTCGTTGGTGGACGTGTAGGGTTTGCCCGGTTTTTCCTTCATGTCCAGGGCGTCCATGTCGGCTCTGATGCCAAGCACCCTGCCCGGTTTTTGCCCTTTTATAAGCGCCACCACGCCGTGGCCGCCCACGCCGGAGCGTATGTCATCCGCTCCCATTTCCTTCAGCCGCTCGACGATGAAAGCCTCGGTACCGGGCGTATCGAGCCCTATCTCGGGGTGTTGGTGAAGGTATCTTCTCCACTCGGTAATCTGGCTGTTCAACTTTTGTGCTCTGGTTTTTATATCAGTCATACACCGGATTCCTCCTTCAGGCGGGTTTAAAGCGATAATAGCACAGATGAGAAAGACAGGTCCCTGAACTTTCGCTCGGGCCGGTGTATGGACCGATGTTTGTGTCGAACGGGGGTTTTCTGATATTTTGGTAGAGGTAAACCTGAAGGAACAGGGGTGATATATATGTCGACCTGGAAAGGCAGAAGAGCCTGGGTTGATTTGACCAAAAAGACCGTGACCTACGACGAGATTCCCGAGAAACAAGCGAGGAAATGGGTAGGCATGAAGGGCCTTGCCCTGCCCGTTTTGCTTGAGCGTCTGAACGAAAACACGGACCCGCTGGGCCCGGAAAACCCGCTGATCGTCGCCGCGGGGCTTTTGAACGGCCTGGCCTTTCCCGGCGTGTGCCGGTACGGACTCTACGCAAAAAGCCCCCTGACAGGCGCCTACGGCGAGACCGAGGCGGGAGGCTATTTCGGTCCGGCCATGAAAAACCAGGGGCTTGAAATGATCGTCGTCACCGGAGCGTCGGAGGACCCGGTCTACCTCTGGATCGAAAACGGTGCCGTCGAGATTCATGACGCCTCCCGGTTATGGGGCCAGGAAACGGGCTCCACCCTGACTGAACTCGAAAGGGAAAACAACGGAAAGACAAGCTCCATTTTAATTGGGCCCGCAGGCGAGAGGCAGGTCCGTTACGCCTGCGTCATCAACGACCTGCGCCATGCCAACGGAAGGACCGGCATGGGCGCCGTCATGGGCTCCAAGAAGCTCAAGGCCGTGGCCGCTCCGGCCCCGAAGCCTGAAAAACCGGCAGACCCGGCGCTTTTAAAGAAGTGCCACGAAGTTTTCCGGGGCTGGAAGGACAACCCCCTCTCCGCGGGACTCTACGAACTGGGCACCACCGGAGGCGTTTTGAACAATCACCAGGCGGGGCTTTTGCCCACGAAGAATTTTCGCCAGGGAACCTTCGAAAAGGCCGCCGATGTGGACGGCCGGGCCATGAACCAGAGACTTTTGAAAGAGCGCCACGGCTGCTTCTCCTGCATGGTAAAGTGCAAGCGTGTCGTCGAGGGCGGCCCCCTGAATCTGGACCCCAGGTACGGCGGGCCCGAGTACGAGACCCTGGCCGCCTTCGGTTCCTGCTGCGGGGTGGACGACCTCGACGCCGTCTGCAAGGCACACGAACGGTGCAATGCCCTGGGGCTTGATACCATTTCAACGGGTGTTTCCATCTCCTGGGCCATGGAGTGTGTCGAAGAAGGTATAATCGACTCTTCAGAGGCGGGCCTCGAAGGCTTCGGCGACAGCGGGGGGATGCTCCGCGCAGTGGAACTCATAGCATCGCGAAAGGGCTTTGGCGACTTGTTGGCCGAGGGCGTGCGGAGGGCTTCGCAAAAGGTAGGCAAAGGCAGCGACGCCTTGGCCATGCACGTAAAGGGGCAGGAACTTCCCATGCACGAGCCCAGGGGGAAAACGGGGCTTTCCCTGGGGTACGCCCTGGCTCCCGTGGGCGCTGACCACATCCAGTTCGCCCATGACACCATGATCTCGAACCCCGATTCCTACAGCTTCAAGGCCGTAAGGTGTCTGGGCATAACAGAGCCGCCGGACGTGCTTTCTTTCGACAACGAGAAGCTCCGCACCATAGCCGCCCTGTGGAAGCACTGGGCGCTCATGAACCACCTCGGCGGGTGCATCTTCGTTTTCGCGCCAAGGAGCTACTACCCCGTGTCCAGGATCCCGCAGCTGGTCGAGGCGGCCACGGGCTGGGAGACGTCCCTTTTCGAACTTTTGGCGGCTGCCGAAAGAGGCATAGCGGCGTCGCGGCTTTTGAACGAAAAGCTCGGCATCGGCCCCGAAGAGGACCGCATCCCGGAGCGCCTTTTTGAAAAGCTGCCCGACGGTCCTTTTGAGGGTCAGGGCATAGACAGGGACGTTTTCGAAGACGCCAGGAGGCGCTTTTACCAGATAATGGGTTGGGACGAAAGGGGCGTCCCCACGGACGAGACCTGCCTCAGGCTCGGACTGGAGGAGTACGCGCGGTGAAAAGGGTCACCTTCGTCATTCCCGACTATGCGGGCGGCATGGAGCGGGAAAAAGTCCTCGAGGTCGAAGAAAGCCTCCCTCTGAGGGAGGCCCTGGCCCTTGCCGGGCTCGACCCCGAAGAGGTGGGCGTCGTTTTGGGGCCGGAGGGCCCCCTAAGGTACGACGCGCTTGTTCCGCCACCGGGCCGTCTCAAGGTCCTGCCGCCTTTGGCGGCGGGGTAAAACCCAAACCCGGCCGCTTTTATACCTCACCTGGGCTGACATTCCATCGCCTGTTTGTTTTTCCGGGCAAAGGGCAGCTTTGTTATATTTATTTGCTCTTTCCATCCCCGTACTGAGTATTGACAAACAGGAGTAAAAAAGTATTTTAAATATTCGGTTTTAACATGCGATACAAGAGATCAAAAGCGTCGAAGGTGCCCCTTCCGTTCGGCAGGACCTTCGGCCGAACAGGGAGGATTAACCTGATATGGCGCGAAAACTTCTTCACGTTTCGACACTCCTGCTTTTTTTCCTTTCTGGTCAGACATGCTCAGCAACTGTTGAAAACCCCGAAGGCGTCATACTGGAAAACACTACTCTCGAAGGGGCCGAATGCGTAAATTACGGCACCATCTGGAATATTAACGACGGAGTTCACGGCATTAAGGGAGAATCTGCCGGGCTCGTCAATGAAGCCGGGGCCCGGGTCCACATAGGCGGAAAATCAGCTTATGGCATGTGGGGGCAAGGGGCGTCGATGCTCGAAAACAGGGGGATCATGGAAGTAGCCATTTCCGGCTCACACGCCATTCTGGCGGAAACAGGTTCTTCCGCGGTCAACGAAGGCATCGTCAAGACTTATGGTCCAGGCGCCGCAGGAATGCGCGTAACGGGAAACTCCACGGCCCTGAACACGTGCTCCATAACCACCTGGGGAAATCTGTCATTCGGCATGGAGGCTTATTCGAACGAATCCACCTCCGAAAACGGGGGAGAAATAACGACCCATGGCAGGGGCGCCGATGGTATCCGTGCCCATTATCAATCCCTGGCTTTGAATTCGGATTCCGGAACTATCCAGGCCCTTGGCGACAATTCGGCGGGATTGAGCGCCCTCTTCGGTTCCAACGCGGAAAATTTCGGAACAGTATTAACTGGCGGCAAAGATTCACCCGCCCTGAAGGCTGCCTTCGCTTCAGAAGTCCTGAACTCGGGAAGCGTTGAAACCTCGGGAAAGAGGAGCAAGGGCATTTCGGCAAGCCAGGGCTCTTCGGCCCTTTCCTCCGGAACGATCAGAACCGTTTCGGAAGAAGCCCACGGGATGGACGTCCGCAAGAATTCGCAAGGACTGAACAAGGGAGAAATCACAAGCTTGGGGGAATCGGCCCATGGTTTGTTTGCCTGGGAAAATTCCGTTGTTACAAACAACGCAGACGCCGTCATCGAAACATACGGCCCAATAGCCCACGGCTTGTTTGCCACAAAAACATCCACCGCGGAAAATTACGGTTATATATGCACTTACGGCGATGGGTCATCCGGGATGGTCCTTTCCGATGGATCGACAGGGCATAATTCGGGCATCCTGAAGACTGCGGGAGCGAATTCATACGGCATGCTCGTCACAACCCTTTCAGCGGGCGGAAACAGCGGTGAAATCACCACGGCAGGGCCCGGCGGAGATGCGGTAAGAGTAGACAAAGGCGATTTCACCAATTCCGGTCTACTGGCAAGCTCGGGAGGCAACGCCGTAACGGCGAAAAACAACAGTACCGTAGTTCTTCTCGACGGAACGGTTTTACCTTATTCCAGGACAATCGAGGGTGATGCCTCGTCGAGGCTGGTTATGGATATGAAAAGTGACCTCGAAGCCGAGGTAAAGGGCTTCGGAAGCCTAACCAAGTCCGGTACAGGCTCCTTGACGCTTGAGGGCACTTCCACCGCCGGTGATGTCGTACATAATCAGGGAGGACTGGCAATCGGTTCCAAGGGCCACCTTGCAGCCGACAATTACACCCAGTCCGGCGAAGCTTCCCTTTATATCAAGGCCGCTGGCGGCGGAGCGGACCCTGTATCCACTCCTCTTTGGGTGGAAGGCACTGCGACCTTTGACGGGCAGCTTTTAATCGACGTCTCCGAATTGTCCGCACCCGGACCTTTTTCTTTCATCCGCGCGGGGGAAACCAGGGGAGATTTCAGTAAGGTCTCCTACCTCAACGAAAACCAACACGGCATATATGATTTTTACGAACCACAATGGCTCGAAGGCGGCAGCAGGCACCTTACAGGCATGGCGGGATACAGCTTTTCGGAGCAGGCTTTGGCGCTTGTGGCTGCTATAGACGGGTGGGCCTTTTGGCGCCGCAACATCGAAAACCACTTGCGTGATGTTATTGCAGGACCCATGGAACCAAAAGAAGATAGAACATCCTTCCATGCCCGCTTTCTGAAAAACGACAGCCGTCGCGACCCAAAGGGGCAAAGCCCGGCCGGTTTCGAAGCAGATACCAGGGGTCTTGGCTTCGGATTCGACAAGAAAATCGACGACAGAACCATCCGGGGTCTTTTCGCCGGTTACACGGAACAGGATATCCGGTTCCCGAACCTGCGGGAGACCGCAGCCGACCGGGAAGACCAGAAAACCTGGCACCTGGGAGGATATTACGGCAAGCGGATGGGAAGCTGGTTTCTTTCGAGCACACTGACCGGGCATTTCACCAGTCATGAAAGCTTTCGGAGACAGGCCGGGGAAAACGCCGCAGGCGATTTCTCGAGTTGGGCCGTAACGGGCGGTTTTCGCGCAAGCAGGGTACCGAAAAAGCGAAACATGGACAAAGGCTGGACACTTGTTCCGGAAGCAGGTTTCAACTACGGGTATCTCTACCGGAGCGGCTACAGCGAACCAGGCGGATTCACCTACGGGGACTTCCACACCACCGTTTTCGAAGTGGTGACCGGGGTCAGGCTGAGCGGTGAATTTAACCTTGAAACAGGCACCCGCGTCGTTCCGCGCCTTGGCTTCGCCTGGGTACACAATCTGTCGGGATCCAAGGTAATCATGGACAGAAGCTGGCATGGAGACACACGATGGTACACCGAAGAGCTGGAAGAAGACTGTTTTGACGTGGATTTGACCCTCTCCTGCTACAACCCCAATGGGTTTAACATATTTGTGAGTTACTACGGTCGCTACGGGGACGTGACCGACTCTCACGGAGGCAGACTCGAATTGGAGTGGGTTCTGTAAAAAAGGCGGGGAGGGGCTTTGTGAGCTCCCCCCACCCCGGCTTTACTTTAACGGATGCGGAATACGTGGCGGATATATGTCATCGGGTTAAAGGCTTCTTTTATCATGCGGATTTTTTCCTCTTGTTCCGGGTCTTCCGAAGCCCTCCTGGCGAATTCAGCCATGAAAGCGGAAAATATCGCTATGAAAAAGCCCAATATCGTCGCCAGTATCACGATTAGCTTCCTGTTGGGCTTGAAGCGTTTTTCCGGGGCGAGTGCCTTATCCAGCACCTGGATCACGGCCGGGTTCATGGCCTCTTCCAAGAGCGACCGCTCATACAGGTCCGCAAGGGCGGCATGGAGCGCTTCCCAGTATTTCATTTCGTAATATCTTTCGATAAACTCGACGGCTGCTTCCTCGGGTATTTCCATCTTTTCTGTCAGCGTCGCCTCTACCGGAGCGGTCTCGGTCATTTGGGCAAGTTCCCTGCTTATTTTGGAGATTTCCTCTTTAAGTTCTATTATCTTCGGGTCCAGCTCCGGCGCCATCAGAGAAAGCCCCTGCATCTGGATTATCTTGCTGTCGCGCAGCGCCCTGTGGGCCGCCGCCTGAAAGAAGGCATCATCGCTGACTTGGCTTAATTGAACTCCATGTTTTCCCGTTAAGGACTCGAATTTCTCTTGCGCCTCAAAAGACTTGTACCTTGCTTTTTCGAGCTCTTTTGAAAAGTAGAGTCGGCGTTCGGCATTCGCCGTCAATGCATTTTTCCTGAAGAAATTTTCCAGGACGTCCACGTATGCGTTCGCAATTTCAGCGGCACGTGCCGGATCCCTGTAAATAACCTGTATGTTTACGATCCCTCCTGCTTCAGATTCGGAGTAAACTTCTCCTATATATTCTTTCTCCAGTTCCTCTCGGGTCATTTCTTTCCCCAGGCCCGTCTTTTCCCGCCAGTCTTCGGGGGCGAAACGGTCGAGGACGGCATCCTTGACGGCCCTACTTTTCAAAAACTCCACTATCTGGCTGCCGGCAACGTTTGAGGTAACAGTCGCCGTAGTTTTATATTGTGGTGTCAAAAGAAATGTTGCGCCTATCGACCCGAGGAAGAAAATCAGGGTAATCCAGAAAACGAGGAACTTCTGCCTGGCCAGAGCCGTCAGAAGATCGATAAGGGAGATTTCGTCCTCGTCTGCCTCGGCGTAAACATATTGCACGGGGACCTGCACGACGGGATGATCCCCAGGGTGTCCTTTTTCATTTTCCTTTGCATCAGCCATTAACGTCACTCCCTTGGTCTTGTCTTGCCCGTAGCGCAGGCTTTTTGCCGATCGCCTCGTCGACCGGGGTTATTTTACGTAAAGGCCCGGCATTAAACAACCGTCAGCCTTTGGGTTCGGCCAGTTTTTTTCCTATCTCCTCCAACGTCTCGATGATGTCGCCGTGGATAACGCCGTCGGCGCGACTGTCGATGGGTGTCGGCGTCTTGTTGACGATAAAGAGTTCCGCACCGGAGCGTTTCGCGAGGGAGGGATACCAGTTGGCGGGAGAGACCTCCAAAGAAGACCCCAAAACGAGAAAGCAGCCGCAGGATGTGGCCAGTTCCTCCGCTTTTTCCAGGGCGTCTTCGGGGAGGTATTCGCCGAAAAGGACCACGTTGGGCCGAAGAGGATTCCCGCAGTGGGGACAGTCGGTCCTTTCCAGGAGCATTTCACTGTCCTGACGCCTGCGGCAGTGTGAGCACCGTACTTCACGGAGCGTTCCGTGGAGCTCCCACACCTTCATGGATCCCGCTTGTTGGTGAAGCCGGTCCACGTTCTGGGTGATGATACCCCTTAGATAACCTTCCTGCTCCCACCAGGCGAGGATCTCGTGCCCCCTGTTAGGCCTTACGCCCTTAAGGGCCCTGATACGCTCACGGTAGAATTCGTAGAATTCCTCGGGGTTGTTTTCCATGGCAGCTATCGAGGCGAGGCTCCTCGGATCCCGGTTTTTCCAAAGCCCCTGGTCGCTCCGAAAATCGGGCAGGCCCGAGGCGGTGCTCATGCCCGCACCGGTTAAAACCACAGTGTTTTTTTCAACAAGATGGGCGGCGATGCGTTCTGTTATCTTCACGCTGCGTCACCTCCGCGAAGAGTTTATCACGCGGGAGGCCTTTCGCGGCCCCTGAATACCATTGCGACGCCGCAGAGGATGACCACCATGGCACCCAGGGCTACGCTCGAGAATTTTTCGCCGGCAAAAAGCACCCCCAAAACGGTGGCAGTGACGGGGTTTACCAGGGTGTAGCTCGTTGCCAGGGCGGGTCGTACGTTTTTGAGCAGCCAGCGGTAAAGGGATACGCCGATGACGGAGGCGAAAATCACGAGGTGCAATATACCCCAGGCCGCCTTTGGCGTCACATGCTCCATCCTCTCTTCCGCGAGAAGGGACAAAAGAAGCAGTATGGCCCCGCCGGAAAGCATCTGCGCCGCGGTGGCCATGGGTCCGTCAAGCCAGGTCATTCGACGGCTCAGGGCCGAGCCGAGCCCCCAGCTTGCGGAACCTCCAAGGATCCAGATCACTCCCGGGAGGTTCCCGCTGACGCCTTTTTCCAGGTTCAAAAGCGCTACGCCCAGGATGCCTGTTACCAGGCCGGCCCATTCGACCCGGTTGGGCAACCTTTCCCATATCCCGGCGAAAAGAACGGTCCACAGCGGAACAGTGGCCATGAGGACGGCCGCCAGGCCCGATGCCACCCATTGCTGTCCCACCGTAAGCGCCCCCGCTCCGCCGACGAAAAGTAAAGACCCTATCAGCGCGGACCCGGCCCACTCTTTGGGGGAGGCGTCTTTGGTCCCTTTTAGCCTCAGTATGACGTAGAGGATCCCTCCGCCGCCGAGAAAGCGGACGGCGTTCAAGAGAAAGGGCGGGAAGCTTTCCAGCGCGAAGCGATTTGCGAGGAAGACGGAGCCCCACACGGCGTAGAGGACCAAAAGGATCGCCCATGCTTCTTTTTCGGTGTCTTTCGTACTTTTCAGGCGCGACTTTGAGTTCAAGCGGCGGATACCTCCAGCGTAAATATTGACCCATTTATTGTACGCCAGAAATTTTGGAGGTGCCCCGTAGGGTTTTTGGTCAGTTTAGGTCAGTCTTTATAAACACTTTTTGGCTTCAAGAATGGTTTATTTCCCGGTCATGGCGTGCCTGAGCCTCGGCGCTACCCGTGCCGTAACGGCGGCTACGGCCGCGGCTTTGATCGCGTCGACGGCGACAAAGGGCAGAACGCCTATTTCAAGCACGTTTCCGAAGGAAACGGCCTTGCCGGCCACGAAGTTGAGGTTGAGATAAAGCCCCACAGTACCGGCGAAATAGATGACTGCCGTTCCGATGGCGCAGGCGGCAAAGCATGTCAGGAAAGAGACCTTTTTCACTCTTTCGAGTACGTAGCCAATGACGAAGGATCCCGCTATGAAGCCGACGAGGAAACCGAAGGTGGGATGAAGTACAAATTGCGGCCCTCCCCCGCCGGTAAAAACGGGCAGCCCCACAAGCCCCATTCCCACGTAGAGGACCTGGGAAAGGGCTCCCCCGCGGGAACCCAAAAGGGTGCCCGAAAGATACACGAAAAGGGTCTGAAGAGTCATGGGGACCAGGGGAAAGGGAATGCGGATAAAGGCTCCCACGGCGGTGAGTACGGCAAAAAGCGCCGCGAGGGTCATTGTCCTGATGGGTATTTTCATGTAGAGGCCTCCTTTGTCAACCTGTTTTATATATGGTTGACGATTTGGGCCTATTATATCCCTTTCTTCATTTGCCACAAGGGGAACCTGAAGGCGCAGACTTTGGAAACATCCCTCACGGCCCGAACCTGAAAATAATGCCGGGCGAAAGGCTTGCCCGCTCTTTCGCCCGGCCTCGGTTTTTTCGAGTATCGTCTCTGTCCGCCCGTTTGGGGCATTGCGCTACACGGCGTCGACGATCTCCGCCGCAAGTCCGCTGAAGCCCGCCAGATATTCCCGGCGCTCCTTCCGGAGGGCGCCGATCATTTGAGCGTACTCGCTCCTGGTGTAGTGGGTGTAGGGATGGTACTGCTCCGGGTTTTCTATTTCAAGCGTCTCTGGTATCTCGCATCCCAGGATGTCGTCGTACTTCCATTTGATATTCTCCGTGAGGGCTCCCCTTATGGCCGCGAAGGTGACCTCGGGCGTCATGTTGACTCCGTCCCTGCCGCCTATCCTCCCTGTGTTGACGATGTAGCACCTGATGCCGGGGTTGTCCCTGAGAATCCTGAGCAGCCTGTTGCCGTTTACGTGTGGCCTGTCGACGATGAAAGGGTCGAAGCCCACCACTCTTTTAGCCTGCCCTACCCTCGAGGGATCGTCGGCGCTGGTTATGGTGGATTCGCCAAGCATGTAGAAAGCGGCGGCCTGTTCGGGCGATACCAGGCGACATATGGGCGGCGTGTCGTAGCGGCGCATGTTGAAAAGCAGGGCATCCACGTGGTCGAGGTCTATGCGGTCGGTGGTGTTGGGTATGGCCTTCCTGGGCACCACCGCGCGGCCATTGGTGGTAAGGGCATGGTTGTCGAAGTCGATGTCTCCGTCGTCGTTGACCCAACAGTTTTCGATTATGGCCTCAGGCCGCCTGGCGGCTGCCAGAAGGGGCGGCTGCTTCGTCACGTTATCGGTCTTTATGTAAAAATTGTTTTCCGACCCCAGGGCCATCCCGTCGGCAAGGAGCAAGTTGATGTCGTCCTGCAGCACTTCCACCCCTTCAGGGTCTTTCAGTCCGTGGTCGGCGGTGGTGATGGTGGTCTTTCCCGTCCCCGAAAGCCCAAAGACGAGAACGCCCTTTTCCTCGAGCCCCTTGCCTGTTTTTACCCTGACTATCTTGCTTCCCGCGTGAAGTCCCAGGCCGTTCATCTCCTCTCGGGCCATGTGCATTGCAAGACGCAGGGTTGCCATCTTCGTCTCGCCGTAGTAATCGCTTCCGAGGATGTAAGTCACGTTGTGGCGGGGCATAACTATGATCTTTCTCTGGTGCCACTCGGGGACGGTTACGGTGACGATGTCGGCGGTGTCCTGGTCGGCCTCGGTGGAGAAATTCATGGCGTACATCTGGGCAATACGCGCGTACCTGCGGGTCACGTACAGGTTTGCCCTCAGGGGTTGCTTGTCGTGGCTGCCTATCCTGCCTGTGATCCTTATCATTTGCTGCCACCTGAGGTAGTCCCAGACCTGTTCCAGCAGAAAGAGCAGTTGCTCGTCGAACTCGTAGGCTATTTCCGTGAAAGCGGCGCTCCTCGATCTTATACGGGTCACGTAAAGCGGCGATCCCTGGTTGTTGGGGACGGCCTCGTGAGCGGCAAGAGCCGCCAGCTCCTCGGGCGTGACGTCTCGCAGCAGGCTCCGGCAGACGGGATGCCTGAGCTTCCTGTAGAAATCCTCGAATTCACCGATAACCATTTGGTTTCCCTCCGTTTTTTGAATTGCTAGCTACCCGGTCCACTCCACTTCCACGAAGACACCAGCCCCTGCCCCGCGAAGCTCTCGAAGAGCTCTTCAGCGGCATGCTGCAGGGAAAGGGGCACAGGCACGTCCAGTGTAACCGCCACGTCGTATCCGGCTTTTAGTGATTCGATGTCGACTTCTATTTCCTTAAGACGGGACAGTAACGTTTTCTGATGTTCATAGGGCACCACTATCCGCGCAATGCGGGCGAGGCGCTTTTTTGTCGTCCCCGCTTGTTCTATGGCCAGTGACGCGCACTTGCCGTAGGCTTCTATCAAACCCCTGACGCCAAGCTTTATTCCGCCGAAATACCTGGTGACCACAATCACCGTATTGTCAAGGCCCGCCTTACGTATGGCCCCCAGGATGGGTTTTCCCGCCGTTCCCGAGGGTTCGCCCGCGTCGGAAAAATATTCCGTGGCCTTCGGCGCGCCTACCCTGTAGGCCCAGCAGTTGTGATTGGCCTCGGCATGGTTCTGGCTCGTGGCCCGGATGAACTCCCTGGCTTCATCCTCGCTTTTTGCGACGTCGAGGGAGGCTATGAAACGGGACCGGCGTTCCTTTATTTCCACCACCGCGGCGCGGGCGGGTTCGGTTACCAGGTCATTTTCATTCATGGTCTTCCCAGGCTTTTTTGAACTTCCCGTAGGTCTCCTCCAGGGATTCTGGAAGGACACGCACCCCCGCTGTAACTGGCATGAAGTTGGTGTCTCCATCCCAGCGCGGAACCAGGTGCAGGTGGACATGACCGGCGAACCCGGCCCCGGCGGTTTTTCCAATGTTTACGCCCAGGTTGAACCCCTGGGGCTTCATGAGGGATTTTATAAGTCGTATGCACTTTTGGGCCGTAACGTGCATCTCGAGGAGCTCCTCTTCGGTGAGGTCCTCGTACCCGGCCACGTGGCGGTAGGGGGCGACCATGAGGTGCCCCGGGTTGTAGGGAAAGGCGTTGAACATGACGAATACCTGTTCCTTGCGGACCAGGATGAGGCGTTTCTCGTCGTTTTGCTCCGCCGGGAAGTCGCAGAATATACAGCCCTCCTGCTTGTCGGCGCCGGCTATGTAAGCCATGCGCCAGGGCGCGAAAAGGTGTTCCATGCTGTGCCTCCCGTTGTTTTGTTTTCTCAACGTTTCTTCCAGCTCTCGCGAAGGAAAATCCAGGCCTGCCAGGCCCCCAGGACCCCTCCCAGGATGACCATGAACGGGACGACCCATTCCGGTTGCCCCTTGGCTTCCAGTTTTCTTCCAAGCAGAAGGCCCAGCACGACGAAGCCGCACAAAAGAAGCGCCGCCGATATGACCCTTCCGAAAGCCAGAAAGTCCTCGTATATCTTTTTCAATGTCTTACAAACCCCCGAAAAGGGCAAATTTTTTACTTCTTGGGGAATAGGCGTTCGCCATGGTCATCGAGAAGCCTGAAAAGCTCGCTGGTCTGCTGCTCGTTGAGGCCGTCGAGGACAACGCGGAGCTTCGAGGGTTTCCCCGAAAGCCTCACAGAGACGCCCCAGCGCTCGCTGAACCGGCGGGCCGGTTCGCTCAGGCCGGGGGCGGCTTTATTGCGCGTCCTGCCCGTCTGCGAGCCGGAATTCATCCTCCGGACGGCATACTCCAATTCACGCACGGTGAGCTTTTTTTCAGCGGCGAGACGGGCCAGGTGAAGCCTGTCCTCGTCGTTTTCAAGGCCCAAAAGCACCCTGGCGTGGCCCTCGGAAAGGTCCCCGGAATGGAGCATCCCCAGCACCGCCTCGGGCAACTGAAGAAGCCTGAGCGTGTTTGTCACCGCCACCCTGCTCCAACCCAACCTCTTCGCGGCCTGTTCCTGGGTCAGGGAAAAGCGCGAGATGAGTTCCTCGATGCCCCAGGCGGCCTCAAGGGGCGAAAGGTCCTCCCTCTGCAGGTTTTCCACCAGGGAGATTTCCATTACGGCGTTGTCGTCGGCCTCGATGACCTTTACGGGGATCTTCTCGAGGCCGGCCATTTCCGCGGCGCGCCAGCGTCTCTCTCCGGCGACTATCTCGTAGCGGCCGTCGACTCTCCTCGCCAAAACGGGCTGCACCACACCGTGCTCGCGGATGGAATCGGCCAGGGATTTGAGCCCCTCCCCATCGAAGGACTTCCTGGGCTGGTAGGGGTTCGGCGACAGCCTGGAAATCTCTATCTCGCGCACGTTTTGGGCTGTGGTTTCATCGGTGCCATCCCGAGCGAGCGGACCTCCCGGTATAAGGGCCCCGAGCCCCCTGCCTAGAGCCTTTTTCCGAGCCATCGCCCTGCAACCTCCTCGGCCAGGTCCCTGAAGGCCTTCGCCCCCGCGCTGGACGGGTCGTAATAGTATATGGGCTTCCCGAAGCTCGGGGCCTCGGAGAGCCTGATGTTCCTGGGGATTATGGTCTCGAAGAGGGCCTTTTTGAACTGCGCCTTCACTTCTTCGGCGACCTCTTTCGCGAGGTTCGTCCGCGAGTCGTACATGGTGAGCACCACTCCGTCCAGTTCTATTTCCTCGTTCAGGTAGCGGCGCACCAGCGTAACCGTCCGCATGAGCTGCCCCACGCCCTCGAGGGCGAAATACTCGCACTGGATGGGGACCAGGAGGCTGTCCGCCGCAACCAGGGCGTTGACCGTCAAAAGCCCAAGCGAAGGCGGGCAATCGATGAAGGCTATGTCGAAATCCCTGAAGGCGTTACGGTGCCTGGCAAGCCGGGTTTCCCGGCTCATGATGCCCGCCAGTTCCACCTCGGCCCCCGCGAGGTCGAGCGTCGCCGGGACCAGCCATACGCCCTCCCAGGGAGTCTCGAAGACCACTTCGGAAGGTTTGGCCTTGTCGAGGAGCAGGTGATACATGTTCTTTTTCAGGCTCTTGGCGTCCATTCCCATGGCGCAGGTGCTGTTTCCCTGGGGGTCTATGTCCATGAGAAGTACCTTCCAGCCCCGTCTTCCCAGCTCGGCGGCAAGATTGACGCAACAGGTAGTCTTGCCGACGCCTCCCTTCTGGTTCGCTACAGCGACGGTTTTCAACAGGGGTCACCTCCACCAGTGCTGCTTCTGTGCCCGGCCTGGCCTGCGCGGGAACCGATCCGGACAATGTGCGGATTTATTCCACAGGACAAGATAAAGTTTTTTGTCCTTGTGGCTGTACGGGCGTATCGAGGGAAAATCCAGCCCCAAAAGGTCCCACCGGGGCCCGATTTCCGCCAGTTCTTCATGAAGCCTGGGTCCCTTGAAGCAGACCAGACGACCGCCGGGTGTCACCAGGGGGGACATGTATTCGGCCGCTACACCGAGATGCCCGACGGCCCTGCTCACGGCTGACGTAAAATTCTCCCGGCGTGAAGATGCCAGAATTTCCGAGCGTTCGCATTCTACGACTATGTTTTCCAGCCCCAGTTCGCGTGCCATTTCGGACAGGGCTGCGCATTTTTTCCTGACGCTTTCCAGAAGCACCACCGTGAGACGGGGGCGGCATATCGCCCAGACGATGCCCGGGAGCCCTCCCCCGCTGCCCACGTCGACGGCAAGGCCGGTCTCGGGCGCGCAGGGCAATGAAAAGGCGCAATCCAGTATGTGCTCTTCCCATATTACGTCGGGGTCGCTCGGGCCCGTCAGTCGGGCGGAACGGTTACCTGCGGCAAGGATGTGAGCGTAGGCATCTAGGGCGTCGCGGTTTCTCGCGATTTCTCCGGCTATGTCCTCGAAAAGAATTTGATCGTCAGGGGAAATGCCTGCCACCACCCTCCGCATGAACCTCGTCAACGGTATAATAGCATTCCGAAAGGTTCTTCGCACGAAAACGGACCCGATTTCGATACCGGATCCCCGATTTTCCAATGAGCGAAATGGTGGTATTTTAGGTAATATGGAGGTGAATTTCATGGTTGTTCATCTAACACGAAAGCAGCAGCTGGCGGCACTTCGCTTCGACGACGGCGACGATTTGTTTCCACTTTTCAAACGTACCCTCGAGGAACATGGTATACATTCGGCGGTCATTCTATCTGCAATCGGCATGCTCAGGGACTTTACCATAGGGTGGCTGGGCCCTGAGGGGTACGAAAAACAAGCATTCGACGCTCCCCACGAGCTCTTGTCGCTGAGCGGCACCGTAAACGTAAAGCCCGAAGGCGATGTATTCATCCACCCCCACGTGGCGCTTTCCGCACGGAACATGGACGCCCTGGGAGGCCACCTTTTCTCGGCCACGGTCCACAACACCCTGGAAGCGGTACTTCTCATCCCCGAAGGCATGACTTTTTACCGGAAACCGCCGACGGATGGCGAGCCGCCGAGGTTCTGCCCCGAATAAAGAAAGGGATCCCGTGAAAGCTCGTACAAGGGCCCGCCGTTTCTTTCTGAAATCGGCGGGCTGTCTTGCACTTTTACTCTGCCTGCCTGTTTATCTTGCCCTTGCGGCCCAGGATATTTCTCGGGCACAAGTGACAGAGGTCATCGACGGCGACACGGTCAAGGTCCTCCTCGAATCGGGGGAACGGGCCACGGTACGCTACCTGGGGATCGACACTCCGGAACTTCATCACCCTTCCAGGGACGAAGAGGAGTTCGGCAAAGAAGCCCGAGCCGCGAACGCCGCGCTTGTTATGGGAAGGGAAGTCCTCCTCGAAAGAGACGTTCAGACCGTCGACCGCTACGGCCGTATGCTGGCCTGGGTATGGGTTCGCGAAGGGAATGCCCGTTTTTTGGTAAACGCCGAGCTCGTTCGGCTCGGTTACGCCATGCCCTTTACCCTCGCACCGAACGTCCGTTACACGAACCTCATCATAGAGGCTTTCAGAGAGGCTCGTCTTGAAGAAAGAGGTTTTTGGAAACCGGCCGCGAAAAGGGTCTTTTCGGCTTCGCAGGCATGGGCGGAGCTGCCTGCTTTGGTGGGGCATTTTATCACCCTTGAACTGGTCGTGGAGGAAATAAGGGAATCCAGGATAAGATATTCCCTTATTTCTGCAAAAGGCTTGGCGCGTTTTGTTGTATACAAGGGAGACGCGCCCCGTTTCGCGGACCTCGAGCTTCTTGAGGGACGACGCGTAAAAGCCGTCGGGAAGCTTGTTGCGGGCTACCAGGGCGCGGAGATGACCCTGGCGGACCCTGTGCAGATACT
>NPID01007943.1_pt1 | contig 20970 bp, 17 predicted proteins | sample 8637491 | NCBI WGS metagenome assembly NPID01 (sample SAMN07420843, study PRJNA396082) | bioreactor metagenome | isolation source: sample BA6 brine-fed electro-methanogenic bioreactor BA | place: Japan: Kochi | collected 2016-06-14 | reverse complement strand
CCCCCCGGGGAGGTCATACGGCTTTTTTGATTTGCCAACAGTAGTTCTCCCAGTCGAGAATGTTGATCGGGCGGTCGCCATTGCGCCAGCGGAAATAGCTTTCGATCGCGGCCTCTTGTTCGTCGTGGGCGCCATAATCCGTGTTGTCCAATGCAAACTTGCGGATTGCCGTCAGGTGCGATTCGATCCGGTTCAGCCACGACACGCTCGTTGGCGTCCAGTAGAAGCGGATGTTGTGCGTGGCGGCATACTGCTGCACCTCGGCCTTGAGATGATAGCTGGCGTTGTCCAACACGATGTGCAGCCTCTCCTTGCGTCGGTAACGCGCACGCAGTTGCTGGAGGAATGGCAGGAACGTCATTCAATTCTTGCGGTCCGCGAACGAGCCGGTCAGCGTGTCCGACTCCATATCGTAGACGGCGAACATGTGCCGCACACCGCCTTTGCGGCTGTAGGTCGCGCGGAGCCGGTCGACATGCCCGGTCCGTGCGTAATGGCGGCCGTGGCGAGGTTGGAGGTTCAGCGGTCCAAACTCATCGACGCAGATCCGCCGACCGCCCTTGGCCCTACGGCGATGCAATCGCCGGATTTTCCGTTACTTGGGCCAGAATCGCGGATCGTTGGAGTCTTTCCAGGTCTTCGTATGCCGCCAGCGGATCTTGTGGCGACGCAACACCTGACGCAGCCATTCCAGCGAAATCGAGCCGACGATCTTCTGCTCTTGGAGATACTGCCGCAGTTTCTCCAGCGACCAGACCGACATGCCGATCAACTTCTGCGGCGGCGAGAGAGCCACTTTGCAGATCTGCTCGACGACCTCGGCCATGAACTTTCGCGGGCCGTGAGAACTACAATAATAAGGACACCAGCTGATCGCGTCGATGCCGCCGGCGTTGAAACGGTGCAGGATTCGACGCACCCACGTGGGCGTGCAGTCGCACCGTTCGGCGATCGTGGCGTTGCGTAAGACGCCCGCGACAGCAGTACGATGCGGGCGTGGACGTGATTGGTCCGCTGGCGTTTCATCCGCCGGAGTTTCTGTCCTTCAAAGGGCTTCAGTGCCCGTGCTTTGACGAGATCGATGGTAGCTTCTCCATTTCTTTTCTCAACATCGCCATCGGAGAAGCTACCTTATTCCATCGAAGAATGTAACCCCCGCTGCCACCACGACTTCACACGTCCTCCATGTCACGAAAGTCTCCAACTGGAAACGGCACTAGTGCTCCATTACTCCTTCAATGATGGACAGAGTTTCTAGAGCTTTGTTCTGGCGTCAGCTGTGGTGAACTGCCAATCCACTCTGGCTTGCATTTGGTCTCGGTGTTTCTCCCAGGCGTGGGTCTGCCGGCGCAGGTCCTCCATGTTGTCGATCCGTTGCGAGAGACATTGCCGGGCTAAGATGCCTAATTCGATCTCTGCCATATCCAGCCAACTGCCGTGCTTGGGCGTATAGTGCCACTCGAACCGCGCGGCCAATCGCTGGGCCGTGGCTGGCTCAAACGCCTCGTACGGCGAAGCCGGCGAATGCGTGTTGAGGTTGTCCTGGACCAGCACGATGATCTCGGCATCCGGGTAGAGCTCTTCCGAGAGTTTGCGGAGACACTGGGCATATTCCTTTTTCGTACGTCGCTCTGTCACGACCACATCCCGTTGGCCCGCCAGCGGCTCGAACATCATGAAGAGGTTCGCCACACCGTTCCGCACATACTCGCAGTCGTAGCGAGCCACCTGGCCGGGAGCCGCCGGGACCGGCGTGCGGACCTCGCCGATCAACTGCTTACTGGTCTCGTCCAGGCACACCACCGGACGTTTCGGATCATAGGGACGCTTGTACACCTCCAGAACGTCCTCCATCTTCCAGGCAAACTCGGCGTTGGCTTTCGGTGGAATGCACCATTGCTTGCTCAGCCAAGGCTTGAGTTCGTTTTTTTCAGCGTCCGACGCACCGTCTGGTAGGAGATCTCATCGACGTACTCCAGTTCGACCATCCGATCGGCCAGCAACTGCAGCGTCCAGCGGCTTCGACCTTCCGGCGGCTTCTGGCAGGCCAACGCGATCAAGTGGGCCTCGCCGTCTCCATCCAGCTTGAGTCGGTACGTACGTCGAGGTTTGCGGGGTTCCAGCGCCGCTTCCAGCCCTTCTTCGACGAACTGTTTCCGCACTCGTTCGACCGTTGCCCGGCCGATCTCCAGGGCTTCGGCGATCCGGTCGTCCTTCCAGCGGGGCCCGTCGCCGGCCACGTCGGCCTTCAGGAGAATCCGGGCATGTGTCAATTTGCGCGCCGCCGTCGAGAAGACACTGCGTGATGCTCTAGAACAATGGATCGTGCGGACGCCGGATCAGGGTAAACAGTTGACCCGGCCAACGGCGCTCAATATATAGTCGCAGGGAGTGGGCAATCAAGAGTGTCAGGTACGAATGACATGAAATTAAGCGGTCGTGTTTGACTTTCTTCCACCACCGCGTCTCAGGGCGTTGGCACGATCGCGCTCATCAGAGAGAAAGCCCTTGAGCCTGACGAGGAGGCAGGAGCGGAACTTGCCGTATTTGGTATTCCACATCGATGCCTCGACCTCGGTTTTGGAGCTAAGAACGGGAGTTTTGTGACGCGACTGGCCGCTTGGGCGCCCGCCATTCGTGGCGGTTCCCAGCATTCTTAGTGGCTTCGCCTTCTCACTTCGCTCCGTGCTTTTGCAGCAGTTCGACAATCTCGGTATGTTCTCTTTGGCGGGCGATATCCAATGCCGTCTTGCCCGCATTGTCTTTCACATTAATGTCAGCACCGTTGGCAAGAAGCAGTTCTACAATCTCCTTTTTACCTCGAAGACATGCTGTCCGAAGAGGCGTCCCACTATCGCTCTGGATATTGACATCAGCACCATTTTGAATGAGTAGTTCTGCTATTTCCCTGTGCCCACTCCACGCTGCCCCATGTAAAGCAACTGCTCCATTCTTGCTCTTCGTGTTAACATCCTGGCCTGCTGCTATGAGTGTTTTTATCTTTTCCGCATCACCTAAGGCCACATAATCACGGATTGTCATAATTTCTTTTTGGAGATCTAATTGCCTGGCTCGAGCGCTCAAAAGCTCAACGATTTCCGTATACCCTTTTCCTGTCGCTATCCCCACAGCAGTATGTCCCACAAGATCTTGCGCTGTTATATCAGCGCCTTCTTCTACAAGGATTGCTGCAATTTCTTTTCTACCCAGCCTCAAAGCAAGAATTAATGGTGTCCATGGATTGGGCGCTATATTAACATCGGCTCCTTCATTGATAAGTATTTCTACCATGTCTTTATGACCGAAACGGACTGCCAGAAAAAGTGGCGTTCGACCTCCGCTGTCTCGAGCATTGATATCGCATCCTTCGGAGATGAGGCGTTTGAGCATCGTGAGTTTGCCTGGACCGACGACGGCATCGTGCAGGGTTTCTTTGGCCCCGTGCTGGCGCAACAACGCAACGGTTTCACTATGCCCCCCCTCCGTCGCCTGCATCAAGGCTGATCGACCATTACGGTCACGCATGTTTATGTCCGCCCCTTTGGCAATCAGAAAATCGACCGTCTCCACATCGCCGTTGGTGCTGGCTGCAAATACCGGAGTTCTGCCTTTGCCGTTCCTGGCCTCAATATCGGCTCCGTTGGCAATTAATAGCTCCACAACCGCTCGGTGCCCGGCGCCTGATGCACAGTGCAAGGGCGTGTCGCTTCCAAACTCAGATCCGGCGTTCACATTTGCACCTTTGGACAATAACAAGGTTACCAGTTCTTTGGAGCCGGACCGAGCAGCCTGATGAAGCGGCGTTGTTCCAAGCTCACCTCTTGCGTTTACATCTGCACCGTTTCCAGTGAGAAATTCGACGATATCGCTTTGACCTCCCGACGCTGCCCAGAAAAGGGGTGTCCAATTAATCTGATCCCGTTCATCAATGTTGGCTCCCCCGGCATAGATGCTTTTCACTTTTTCCAGGTCCCCCTTGAATGCGGCGAGGTGAAAGGCGGGAGCGCGACTGCCTTTTTCCACCATCCACTCAACCAACTCTCCGTCGTTGGCTGATAAGATGTGGTAGAATGGCGGCCAATCCCCCGGGTTGACGTAGTTCAAATCGGCTCCATGGGTTACCACCAGACGTACGTTGTCGAAGTGTTCAGTCCAAATCGCCCAATATAGAGGTGTATAGCCGTTTCCATCTTTGGCATTTACATCAGCTCCCCTGGCAATGAGCAGTTCAGCAATACTTGTGACATGATTTTGACATGCGAATTGCAAAGGCGTGATGTTACTTCCGCCCTGGCGGATATCTACATCTGCACCTTTCTCGATGAGAAGTTCTGTCATGTCCTTGCTATCATCATAGGCCGCAAGGTGCAATGGCGCGTTACCCCAGTACCCTATTGCATCGACATCCGCCCCTTTGTCAATCAGCAGTGCCACCAAGTCTTTGTTACCTGTCTCTACAGCATAGTTGAGAACCGTTTGGGAGTTCGGGTCCCTCCCGTTCACGTCGGCACCTTCGGCGATCCGTAACTTGACCTGTTCGATATCGTCCTTCTTTACCGCCTCCAAAAGGGCTTGTGTCGTCTGATGTGGGGATGGGGACGTCGCCTCCTGAATCTCCTCGTTGGCCACACTATCCGATGCCTGGTCCAATGGACTGCTTGCTTCTGTCTCTGCCCGGCTTGTCAAGACCAGAGTCGTCGGCACAGTGATTAGAGCAAGCGCAACGATTGTCAATGCCGCCATCATGCTCGGACGTCGGTAGAAGCGTTTCCCTGGTCTCATCATGGTTCTGATCCTTTCTTCGATGCTCTTGGCCGGTCCGACGATGGCGAGAGCAGACATCGGGTGGGTAGATTCATACTCTTTGACTACAACGTCGACAATGGTCCGGCTGTAGTCTTTGGCCTGTGCGCCCAGCGATGCGATGGCCATCTCGTCACAACACTTTTCCCGTTCTATCCGCGTCCGGTGATTCGCCCACCACGCGAGAGGGTGGAACCAGAATATCCCTTGGGCGATGATCTGTAGTGAATTGACGGCCACATCAAAACGACGCGTGTGACTCGCTTCGTGTATTAGAATGTCTCTGAGGTGCTTTTCCGATTCGCGAGTGACAATGCTGGCGGGTAGATAGATGCTCCCTCGCAGGATCCCCCAGACGAAGGGTTGTGCTCTCCCTTCCAAGAGCCACACTTTCGCGTGAGTTGTGCTTCCTACGCCCGAGAAGATGTGGTCGATATTGCGTCTCAGGTCCAGCGGAAGGTCACGTTTTCGCGCCTGTATCCACACGTACGTCCAGAGCGCCTGTGCCAGGATGATGGCTGCGTATACGGCCACGCCGATGGCCCAGGTCAAGCCCAGCCATTCGTAGACAGTGAAACGAGCATTGATCTGGCCGCTGGTGTCCGAAGGTGGCATCCGTCTAGCCGGCTGGCTGTGTTCAGGTGCAGCGGACATTGGCGACCTCGCGGAGAGAAGACCCTGTTCCGGCGCCGGTGTCAGATCCTGGCGGGCCATTTCAACCGGTTGTGTCTCCGGTAGAATCGCCACAGGAACCGTCAAGACGGGGGGCACGAGACACTTTGCCAGGACGATCAGCCACAGGAGATAGCGCACATGAGCGCTTCTACTTCGCAGAACGTAGGCTATCAAGGCGATCACTGCAATCAGGATTGCCAGCTGCCAACTCTGAGTGATCAGAAGACGGGCGATGTCGGCTAAGGCTTGCATCGTTAAGCCTCCTAGAAACACGGTTACGTCTTCTCAGACGAGATCCTTCAGCTTTTCAATGTCCTCGCGGCTCAGTTTGCCATGCCTGGCCAGATGCTGCACCAGAGGGAGTGGGTTGCCACCAAACAGGCGATCCAAGAAGTCACTGACGGTTCGCTTGATGACCGCCTCTTTTTGGACGGCCGCATAGAAGATGTGGGCGTTGCCTCTGACATCATGCTGGAGATAGCCCTTCTTCTCCAGTCGTCGCAAGAGGGTCTGCACGGTTGCATAGCTGATCTTCCGTCTGGCAGGCAGGCTCTCGCAAACGTCCTGTACCGAAGCTCGTTCCAACTGCCAAATCTGCCTGAGGACTTCTGTTTCCGTGGGGCTCAGGGGAGGCATGGAAATCGGCATGTAAAAGGGACCCACCTCGGCGCCCAATTGGGGCCCACCTGAGGCGTACTATATCCCCTGTTGTGGCACCGTCAAGGGGATCATTTCTGTGCTTGTTTGCTCTTTTTGACCGATTCGCGGAAGCGGTAGCTTTCGCCGTTCATCTCGAAGATGTGGCAGTGATGGGTCAGGCGATCCAGCAGAGCGGCGGTCATGCGTTCACCCTGGAAGATCTGGCCCCATTCGCTGAACGGCAGGTTGCTGGTGATCAGCAAGCTGGCCCGTTCATACCGGTCCGCGAAAACCTGGAACAACAGCTCGGCCCCCGCACGACGGAACGACAGGTAGCCTAACTCGTCACAGATCAGCAGGTCCGTCCGATCCAACTGGCTCAAGAAGCGGTCCAGTTGATACTGCTTCTGTGTTTCTTCCAAGCGGTTGACCAAAGCCGCCGCCGTAAAGAAGCGAACGCGCCTTCCGGTTCGGCAGGCCGCCAGACCCAGGGCGATCGCCAGATGCGTCTTACCCACCCCCTGACTGCCCAACAGGCACACATTCTCGTGCTGATCGAGCCACTGACAGCGGGTCAACTCCACGATCTTCTGCTTGCTCAGATTTGCTACGAGGCTGAAGTCGTAGGTGTCCAGATCCTTATGGACCGGGAAGGCCGCCTGTTTGATACGGGCTTGTAGGGCATTGGCCGAACGCTGAGCTGATTCCAGTTCAACCAGACGCAACAAGTATTGCAGGTAATGGGCATTCTCCTGGGCCGCCTCCTGGGCCAGCTTCTCGTATTCGGCCAGGATCGTCGGCAGACGCAGACGCTTCAAATGCACTTGCAGCAAGCGATTCTCGTTCTCCAGTTTCATGAGGATCTCCGTGGCTTGAGGATAGTAACAGATCGAAGTGACCTAATGTCGGCATCGGGATTTGCACGAGGGGCGAGGTCCTGGTCTCCGGGGACGTTTCGGCAGGAGAGGCCAGGTGACGGTCGTTGAGCCGGTGCACCGTCGTAATGATGTGATCGGCGTTGATGGTCGCTTTGGAGCGACTGTGTACGATCGCCTCCTGCACGACCTTCATCGGGTGGTCGGCCAGCAATTGCAGGATGCGAACGTACTGCCGGGCCCCGGACACGGGGCCGTGACGCCGCTCGAAGTCGGCCCGCAACTGCTCGAAGCAGGCCGGCAACGCCCAGCGGTCGAACACGAAGGAGTGATCCAAGGCCGCCGGCCGGCGACCGAGGATGGCCAGATAGTGGCGGGGTTCAACGATCCATTCGCCTCGTGCGTAGCTACGCCGGTGACGGGCGATCACCACGTCGGCAGCCACGACCTCGATCCGATCCACGTAACCCTTGACGGTCACCGTCGTGAAGGCCCAGCGACGCGGCACACTGTAGCGATTGGTGTCGAACCGCACGGTCTGGTACTTGTCGACCTTCGCCGGTCGCGGGACAAACGGATCAAAGGCATGGGCCGGCAAAGCCAGCGCCGCTTGTTGGTCTTGTTCGAACAGCTCCCCCACGGTCTGCGTCTTGCCTGCCATGCGGTGATCCCGCTTGGCCAGAGCGCACTGTCGCAAATACGCATTGAGCTCGGCTAAGTTCTGCACCGCAGGAACCGGCGTGGCCCAGTCCCGTTGCAGGTCGTACACGCTATTTTCCACGTAGGGCTTCTCATTGCCCCGCGCCGGCATGCAGAACCGGGGATCGAATCGATAGTGGCTGGCCAACGCCTCGTACCGTGGGTGCAACTGACGCTGGCGACCTTGCAGGATCGTGGTGGCTACCGTGCGAGGATTGTCCCACCAAACCTCCCAGGCCACACAACCGAAGAAGGCCAGGCCTTCGACCATGCCAGCCAGAATCGCCTCCGTGCGTTCGCTCGGCAGCGCCACCGCGAAGCGAAAGCCGGAATAGCTCCACGTCAAGATCAGAACGGCTACCTGCCGACGTCCGTCCGGGAAGTCTACGTAGATGTGGCCGAAGTCGGCCTCCAAACGCCGGCCGGGCGGATGGGTCAAGGGAAGGAACGTCTCCTGTCGGTCCCGGCGGTGCTTGCCGACGTACCGCCGCACCTGGTCATAACCGCCCAGATAGCCCTGTTCATCCCGCAGACGCCGGTAAAGCTTGGCGGCGGTGTGACGCTGCTTGACAGGAGCGTGCTCATCATCGGCTAGGATTTGTTCGATCCACGGCTTGTAGGGCCCCAGTCGAGGTGCCGGCCGCTCTCTCTGCAGCGTGTAGTGACGAGGCTCCGCTTCCTCCAGCACCTGCCGGACCTTGCGCCGAGAATGGCCGTACCGCCGGGCGATCTGTCGAATGCTCATCCCATCGCGGTGCGCGATGCGAATCCTGATATACTCGTCCACCGTCAGCATCCTTTCTCCCCGTCAAACTGGAAGGCTCTTTCCAAAAAGCCTCCAGCCTACGGAGCGGGCTGAGGTGGGTCCATTTTAGGCGCCGATTTCTACTCCCGAGGTGGGTCCCTTTTAGATGCCGATTTCCATCGGAGCTGTAGTGCGGCAGCCAGAAGACCTTCAGATGCTCTTTGACATCTTCCAGGTATCGAGCTAACGCCTCGGCGTCGTGCGGTGCCCCCTGATCCATGACCATAATCCGCCGGTGTGTCCGTCGGGCTCGACGCGCCAGCTTCTGCAGCAGGAGCTGCACGCCCCAAGCGGTCTTACGCGGTTGCACATGGTGGACGAACAACCATTGAGGATGGACGCAGACTGCCCACGTCTGGAATCCTGTTAGGCCCCGCCGGGGGAGATAATGCTGCTTGCCCCATACTCATGATATTCTGCAAATGTGTTGTATTCACCGTACGAGTACTCGCGGTAGAAGTGGGTGAGGCTGCATATCCAGCAGAAGGTGCAGTCGGCCTCTTTTGTGAATGACTCCACTACGTCACGTCTGATGAGTAGATACTGGCCCGTTGGTGGCGGCAGATTTGCCGTGGTCTTCTCCCTCAGGTTCGATACCCAGTCTCGCCATTGTGACACTATCTGCCCCTTCTCGAAGACGTCAATGGAGCCCTCTGTACATCTAAAGACAAGATCATCAGTGAACATGAGAGGAAGGGGAAACCAAACTCCCCTCTCCATCCGCCAGAACTGCCAGCGAGGTGGTATGCGTGGCCACATTTGCGCCGTAGCGGGCAGGATCATCCAATCGGAAAATACCTTGCCAAAGAGATTCACATCCTCACGCGGGATCATCCCTTCGAATCGCGTGTTCTCGGGGACATACGAGAGATGTCTCCTCCTGTCATGCCAATCTATTATGTCGCGCAAGTCGGGCTTCGTGGGCCCGGTGCACTTTTGAAAACAACCCTGTATCTTCAAGTCATAGACGCTGTCTCCCACCGCCACACAACCGCTCGCCTGACCAAGAACGTAGTCACCAAAGGTGTTCTTCTGGTCATCCCACAGTTCCTTGAGCTGCTGCCAGACTCTCGGAGCAACTGTATCGAGGTTTGACGTGGACTTCTGCGGGGCAGGCCACCATTTCGGCTTCGCGTTGGGCTGAACCTTCCACAGGGCCAAATCCACAGGACAACTCTTCGCAGCGAGGCACGTAGCATGTTCAGGTGGAACCCTGCCCTCTGATACTGCCCAAGCGNNGCGAGGGCTCGCAAGTACGCGGACCGATAGATCTCACTGAGCTGGAAGTCAATCGGTCCATAGTGCTCATCGTCGCTTCTGCCCCAGAAGTGCGTGACGTTAGATGACGGGCTGACGGCCGTGCGATCAAGGATTCTCTGCCACTCGTAAGCCCATTGCTTGATGAATGGTAGATCGAACCTCCGTTCAAGTACTGTGGCCATCTCGTGGTAGATCGGAGGTACGAAGTTCTCACAGTACCTATGAAAGAACTCCGGCGGAATAAAATCTCTTGGCGCGTGTGATGTGTACATGCTGTTCCAATCAGGCGCTGGGATTCCTGTGTAGTCCAGCTCTCTGAGAAGAACGGTGGAGAGAATGGATGGTCTACATAGAGCCTTGTGAAGGTCTTCCGTATCTGGTTGGTCGAATGCGGTATCCACCAGCTTCGCCCGTAGTAGGACAAGCAATCCGAGAGCCGCAAGACTCTCCAGTTCTTGCGACGCAATCCAACCCAGCAAGTGCTCTGTGACACTTTGCGTATACTGTGGCTGGATCAGCATCTTGGCAATGGAGACGCAGGCTCTCTCTCGAACCATGGGAGACGGCCAGTGCAAGCGCGACAGAAGAAGCCTCAAATGTCCATGATCTACAGCAGTCATAGGTCTTTGGCCCATGATGGTAGCAGCAATTCAAGCGGTGTGACGAGTGAACACACGCTCTTTAACAGTTGTTCGGCCACCTGCCCAGCCAACGTCCCCTGACCCATGAAGGCACAATACTTGACGAGGCGTACCACCCTATCGCTGACCGAAAAGGAAAGCTCATTACCAAAAGGTGATTTCATTGTGCCCCTAATGAAATCAAACCACTTGTCGGGATACCTGTCCTTGATGATGGCCCATCTGTGGATAGCTTCTTCCTCATTCGTGAAGTATCTGCTCCATCCCCCACGCTCAATGTGGGCCGCCACAAGCCAGGGATATGCTTGGTCTTTGCCGTACAGGGAGAGAGCTATTTCGTATAGCCTGTCGTAGTGTTCCAGGCCCAGACGGCCACTCCGTTTGTCTTCTTCCACAGCTGCCTGAAAAGCAGCCTCTCTCTGTTCAGTCTCAGCCCAGAAGGCCAACCATGCGTCAAGGCATTGGCCTTTCTCATAAGGATAGAATGCTCGGGCGGCCTGGAAGTATTCCGACAACCTTTCCGGTGGGAAGTCAGCGGGATCGGCTGGAGGTATCTCACGCTCACCCTGGAGTGGGATGCCCGGAGTGTCATTGACAGGCTCTCTAGCAGGAGGCGTATATCCGCCAAGAAACTCGGCGATACTATCACGGATGGCTTGTGCATGGATGTCGCCAGCATCGGCCCTGGTTGACAGGATTGCTAGGCTTTCGTCATCCACGCCGGTTTCGGCAATTGCCTGGTTGACTTCAATCGACAAGTCAGCCGTTCGAAGAAATGTGTGAAATGCATCGAGTGCATCCGCGTACTCCTCAGTTATGGAGAGCCACATGTAGTAGCTCGGCAGAGCATCCGGTGCTACCTGGGCGACTGTGTCCGCCAGCCTGGACGCGAGGGCGTGCGTCTCGTCGCCGTCGGTGAATTGCCGCACAGCGGCAATCATAGGACACAACTGCCTCAGCCATTCTCGTGGCGCGCCGACTTTAACTCTGTCGCATTCCTCGATGGCTTCAAGCGCATGGAATATGATCACGTCCTTGTGTTCTCCATGCGTCATCAAGTTGCTGGCACCTTGATGGATAAGTCCGCGCGTTCTTGGCTGGTCCCCGTGTACGGCGGCGAGCGAAGCGAGTGCCGCATAATGTGATGCACGTGTCCTGAAGTCTTCTATCGTCGATTCCAACTGCTGTTCACCGCTCGCCAGCACCCACGAAAGGGCATGGTCGCTGAGGGAACATCTGCGTCTTTCGAGATACGTATCAAGCCAGACCCAACGATCGCAAAAGCGAGACTGGAAGGCACACTCAACGTCTGCCCGTGAGATCGTCTTCTGTCCTCTCAGGTCAAATAGGTCGAACGATATGCGATACAGTGCGATTGCGGCCGCATGTCCGTATTTATACCAGTCCCTATCCTCTGGCCAACAGGGACGGTGGATATCCTTCAGTTGGGCATATATCCAGCCGTATTCAATGCGCTGACCAGACACAACAATCTGAGCCAGCCGGGCGGCAATCCCGCTCAGCGCTGTTATGAAATCCCCGACCCATGGATATGCATCCAGTTCCTCCGTCAACGGGTTGACTGATTGGGGATCGTGGAACAGATAATGTGCGAACGACAAGAAGAACAGATCATGGAATGCATCTGCAATCGTTTCATGGCGGTTATACAGTTCATGTTCGGGCAATCGAAAGAGCCGCGAGTTGGCAGCATTGTATCTCTCAGGAGTGAAATCGTTCATTCCGACCAATTTGGCATATATTGCTGCAAATGGGTCGGACGACATCGCAGAAGCGCGCACCTCCCGTGCCGAGTCGGCTTCCTGTTGCAGAGAAAGCAGTACAACATACCTCAACACGATGCGTCGCTCGGTCGATGGCATATCTGTCTTCAGGAGTGCACGCAACCTGGAAATGTCTCCCATCAACCACAACTCGTGCGCGTACGCATCCAGAGACCTCCCGGAACGACCACTTTCCCTGTTCCTCGCGAGATATTCGACAAAGCGATCAAGAGAGATATCTTCGCCCAGATGCGCGGCGGTTCGAATCAGGGGAGCTATTTGCGCTCCCCATTCATCCGGCTGATATGTATGACTGCTGCGTTCTGGTTTTCGGATACGCTCGTTCAACTCGTCGAAGCATCTGCGTACGATGTTGGTGTTGCCCTTGCTTGCTTCATCTCTGGATAAACATACAATTTCAGATTCAGACAGATTCCTGATGTTCTCATATAGGCGATACCTCAGGAACTCATCTTCCCCTGCCCCCAATTGTGCGAACAGAAGAGTTCCCAGGGTATCGCCTCGATAGTCGTACGCGAGATCATGATAGTCGCGCAGAATACCTTTCGCGACGAACTCGGGCAGCTTGCCGGCCTCCAGGCTGACCATAGCGCCGAGCGTGAGCAATTCATGACCTTCCACCGCAGGATATCGGCGAGCGATGGCCTCTACACACCACTCACGTGTCAGACCGGCCAGCAACGGTTGACTATCTCCGAGCGAATGCTGGAGTCGCCACTCATATGCCCATTTCCAGTAGGCTGGTGCCTTCGTGGCCAACCATGTCGAAGCTCTCTCTGTGACTGCTCTTCTGCAATGGTCATGCTCTTCGCGATCCTCAACAAATGTGAGCAGGCTGCTGTGAAAAGGGCGAAGCCCAAGATACGTTTGTGACAGCAAGTGCCGCACTTGCCTCAGACCACTGTTCATTTGTACCATGTTGGTATTTGTCGGGTCCAGACACTGTGTGATCCAGTCGCCCATCCACGGGAAGCCTGTTGCCCCAAACAAATGCAAGATCAATCGGCTTTCCTCGGGAATCGCAGCCCAGAGTTGATCATAGTAACTCGTGATCTGATGGTTAGGGCAACCAGGAAGGCAACGGACATTTTCTTCTGTAACTGGGCTCCCCGATTCCTGGAACGAGTTCATGGCGTATTTCAACCACAGTGGGTGCCCCTCGCTCTTGGTCAAGAATGCCGAGGACAATGCGTTCATGATGCGCTCTTTGGGGTCATCCTTGGTTGGCAGAGGGATCTGCTCGCTATGGTGATCAAGCCACCTCCTAACGGCATTTGTATCCAGTAACGGCAGTTGTGTCCATCGGTTTCGTGGGACGATCCGCACCAAGCGCGTGGGCAGGCGATCATCGGCTACCGGCTGTGTGCCAATAACTACGACCACCCCCTTTGGCGGGCGTAGCAGCTGCTCGAACAACCGGTTCAGGCTTTCGACAGATCGTTGCTCCCGCCAGACGTGGTCGAGACCGTCGATGATGACCACAAGAACACGGTTCTGCTTTGCGAAGTAGTCACCACATGCCTCGACCCACTTGGTGAAATCCATGTAGTTCGGGTTGCTATTTGCGCACTGACCAAGTGCGTCAGGATACTGACTCAGGATGTCGCTCATCAGTGACTCAGCTATTCTCACATCGTCTGAGCGGCCGGATGTTCTGTCTGCGAGTGAGAGGAAATAGTGGTGACGAACCACCGGGACATCCTTCCTTTTCATGTCGGTGTAGAAGTGGCTTAGAAATGTGCTCTTTCCAACACCAGGGCTCGCAGTCAAAACAACACACTCAACTTGGCCAGAGAGAGCTGACCGGACAAACTCATCGTAGAACTCCTCATCCGGAAGCACATAGTCCTCGGGCACTTCAAAACCCTGTGGCATTGGTCGAAGCTGTTGCCAGCATGCTGCGTTCCGGATGTGAGCGACCGTGATGGCCCCGTCAGGTTGCGGTTCGTTCTTAATCCTAACCCAGGAGCGTAGTACGTCCTTCAGATGAAGCCAGCCTTCCGGTGTGCCGCCAAGTTGGAAGAACCTCCTGCGGACACCGTCTTCATAATGCTCTAGGCCCGGCCTATCAAGGTAAAAGCGGAAGTTCAGAAAGAAGGCTCTGGCCGCTGCCTCATTTCCTATTTGCTTTGTCAAGGCTTCGCGGAGCGATGTGTCGGTGACCCTGTCGAAATCAATAAGGCCAGACGGTGAGAGCAGGTTTTTGAGCTCGGCGTCAGGTTGTCTGTTGGCTACAAGACATGCCTCATGAATCTGTGCGTCTGCAGAAATGGTCGCAATCGTACCGGCCCACTTTTGCAGCAAGGACGGCAGCTTCTTGCCGCCCTTACCTTGTCGTTGGCTGAGCAAGTCCTCCCACGTGAAGGCATCTCTGGGATTCGTGGAGAACTTGACCTGCTTGGCTACATAGCTGCCATCAGATCGCAAAGCCACAACGTCATCCAGGAACCCAAAATCATCGGCCTCCACTCGGAGCCACTCGTAGCGTTCCGGGTGTTCCAATGCCTCCACAAGCAGGTCGAGGGCTACGATGTCCTGGTAGTCATCTCCTGATCGACGGGCTCCTGTCCTGGTGTAGCGCGACCCTGGGCTGTTTTGTTCCCCCTCGGGTGCAACGGTGGCATCGGCCATATCTTCTCGTCATCCGCAGTCTTCAACGAGTCTCGTGCTGAGCTTATCTTCCGCTCTGGACGACAGTCGGTCCAAGGCTGACTATCGTCCATTCACGAGCCCGCGTCAAGAGGGGCAAGCTACGCGTCAGCGTGAAGGTGTACCGAACAGCTTGAGCCCAAAGACCGACGGCGTTGGCGTATCCGACTCCTCGCTACTTGCACTTTGTCGCTTCGCCCTCTGGGCAATGACGACTTCTCACTGACCGACTAGGTCCTGAGGGAACACGCCTCGGAGGTCTGTCTGGGACCTACGTCTTCGGCTCGGAAACGGCGGTTTTGTCGGCCTAAGCCCAATTGACGCCATCGCCATCGCGCGCAAATCCTTCGGACATCTGAACTTGCGGAAGGAACACTGCGAGAATAAATCCTACAAGCCCGCGAAACCGGCCCCGCCCTGAACCGCCTGGAACCTATCGCCAGGAAGGACCCGTGACGTAAAGTCAATCGAAAGCAAAGGTTGCGTGCGTCTTCTGCCGCCAACACAGCGTGAGACGAATTGTGGCTCAGTAGCGTCGGAAATCCTTAACTTGTTGTGTTACACCGTGTTACATCATTCAGCAGCCTTTCATTTCGAATCTTGCATCGCTCGTCTACCGACAGTAGTCCTCCAGGGGCATCGCGGACAGGTTGCTTACCGCGAAGATCCAGACCTTGCAGACTACCTGCGTGACGGCGGCTTTGGTTGCCGCAGGCGTGTCAAGCGAGGGCAGAGGGGGTTTCGTACCCGTATGTCGGACGGGATCTGCTACCCCCTCCTCCTCGGCTCCTTTCGGCTTGAACGGCTGGGTGGCGGGTGAGTTCGGCTTGGCTGCGTTGTCTTTCGTTTGCATTGGACTTCGCTCGACAAATCGTTCGGCTTGGCCTTGGCCTTCGGTTAAGCCGTTAGTCGTCTTTTCATTTTCATTTTGATTGCCATTGCCGTTTAAGCCGTTTCCTTTATAAGGGAAACCCTCTTCGGCGGCAGCGGGAACGGGCCCACCTGCACCGCCGGACGGCCCAGAATCGCTGTTTTCGCCAGCGCCAGGGCCGTTTTCCACCTCGCCAACAACGNNCGCGCAAGATTTCTTTCTTGCGCGACTTTGCGCGGCGCAAAGTGATTTGTCTCGCCCGTTGTCTTCATCTTGTTCCGCTTGCGCGCGTCTGATTTCGCCAAACGACGGCAAGGGTACGCGCTCCATCAGGTTCACCGCACTTAAGGCCTTGAGTGCCCGCCGGGTCTCCTCAAGGTCTGCGTGCAGCCGTGCGGTGATCTGGGCCTCCTTGAGCGGCTGCTGGTGCTCATCGAGAAGGTATCCCTGATGGACGCGGCTCTGCGTGGCGGTCAGCGCCCGCAGGTCTTCCCATAGACTCTTCCAAACGTGATACTGACGCCAGTCCCCAGCCAAGGACTCCAGGTCGCGAAGCGGACCGAGGTAGTGCGTCGACTCGGTATCGACAGGCGCTGTCACCTGGCGCAAGAAGAGCAGCCCGCGTTCGGCGGGCCAGTCGTAAGGATCACCATATTGCTCCTTCCAACAGAATAGACGCCAGGCGAGCATGTGCTCGCCGGCACCGTGGTTGTCAGATTCACTGAGTTGCCTCTTTTTCATCAGTGTCCTGATTGAGAGTGACTATAGAGGTACATTCTTCGCGCTCTGCGGGCAGAGCGGTGGTGCGACCGCTGTGGCGATGGTCGCCAGCGGCCTATAGGCGTGGTGTTTGATGTATTTAATGATCTGCATGTGGTTCCTTTCACAAAGTGCTAGCTTCGTTGGGGAGTCTTTGCAGTTGTTCTCAGGTCATGGCTCCATGGCGGAGAAAGGATGTGACGTTGAAGACGGGGACGGCCCGACCACTTTGGAGTTGCAGTTGAGGCCTGCGGTCCTCGGGTGATGATCGTGAGATGATGGCGGCTGGCGAGGAGGATGTCACCTGCCGTCAGCTACATGGCCCAGCGGAGGTTCCCCGTTTCTCCGCACGACGGCGCGCAACATTGGCGCAACATTAGCACAAACAGATGCGAATACAAACCTACGCAGATGTGCCCTGTTGCAGCCGAAAACGGCGTTTCCAGACGGCTAGAAGGCCTAGGTGGCGAATTTTAAGTCCCCAGCGTCTGCCATTCCGCCACTCGGCCGCGAGCATGGCTCCGGATGCGATCCCGTGCCTCCGACCCCAGGGCTGCCCGGCCCGCCGCCGGGCGCCTGCGGTCCCGTGCCAGGCGCGGTCGCAGAGCCGGTTGCCAGCGGAAACCCTATTATATGCCCCCAGAGGCCCGTTCGCAAACGAAAACCCCCCGGAGCATGGCCCTTCGTCGCGACCCATCCCCCGTCCTGATGCAGATGCTTCTGTACGCGGCCCGGCAGTCGCCCGAGCTTCGGCCACAGGTCGATCAGGTGTGTACTGAATATGTGACAGACTTCGAAACCGGCAAAGAGCAATATACGGCCCAGGATGGCTACCTCCTTCGCCTGGAAGCCGCCCGCCTGGCCCTGATCCGCCTCAAAGAACTCGCCGAGGCCCAGGCCAACACCGACACCGCCGAAGCCCTGGCCGACCGCGAGAGCCGCTATCTGAGCGAGAGAGACAACATCATTCGCCGGCAGCGATGGTGAGGCGGATTGACGTCAGTCGCACAGGGCTACTGGCGGGTCCCAGTTGAACGTGGTATCGGTGGCGAGATAGTCGAAGTCCTCGGGATAGTTGACGTCGGTGACCTGGTAGATGTTGTCGTAGTCGTAGAGGTGTATCCTGGTCCCGCTGCTGTCGGTGACCGACATGCTCAGGCGGTTGCCCACGTCGTCGTAGGTATAGGCGTACTTGAGCTGCCCCGTGTCCGTAACGTTGTTGACGTCGGTCAGCCGGAAACCGGTGTCGTAGGCATAGTCGATCCCCGTTCCGTTGGCGTAATCCAGGCTCGACCACACAGGGTACACTGAAGGCCCCAACATGCCACGCCGGCGTCATATCGGCACGTTATTACGGATATTCAGGCTCTATCGATACTAAAATAGGTGACTGTCCCGAATGGCTGTCCCTAGTTTCTCCCCCGCAGAGCAAGAGCAACTATGTCCTATCGGTCAGCTCGTGACGGTCACGACCTGCCCCTGTTGCACTTCGCATGTGAATGCGCCACTTTCACTAGGGGATCTTGAAGTCAAAACTTCTGGGTTCGTTGTCGATGCCCCACTCAGCAGCAGGGGCACGGCAACTCAGAGAGAACCCTTCATCCGTCACATGATACTGAAAATCCTGCCCGCTGTAAGGGTCCTCCGGCAGACCCGTGGGAAGACTCATCGGTAACTGGCCTGTTGTTGCCTTGATGCGATAGACAGAAATCGCGGCCTGCACAGCGCGTGCGAGAGCCAACCGGTTGATGTGTAATCGATAGTATGCTTCGATGGGACCAATAGCACCTGCGACCAGTGCAATCACATCGCCCGCCTGGATATCGGCAATAACCCTCTCTCGAAGCCCTGCTATCTGCTCTTGCTTTGCCTGATAGGACTGGTCGCTCTCAATCGTCACAATGGCCGAATCCAGAAACTGCTTGTAGACCCCCTCCACATGATCAATTATCTGCTCGGGCTCCGTTGCGCTTCTAATCAGCCTCTTCGCCGTGCCGTCTTTCCCCATCGAGTAGGTTTCAAGCTCCGCGATCAAGGCCTCTCTCCAATCAGCGCGCTGTCGAATTAGCGACCGCAACGAGGCAAGCTCCATCTCATACCACCTCGTGAGTGTCTCCCTTGCGTGCCATTGGGGCCCCTTGTCATGGGAAAGTCCAGACTCAATGCGACTGAGCAGATCGATGTCCAGCGGCATTGTGCGGAGTACATACTGCGCGACCCCGAAAGCCAGATTATCCACAGTCACAGAAGACACCCACATGAGATACGTTGCATCTCCGATATGGCGGCTTAGACGACGCATCGCTGCGACCACCGCCACTGCCTCGGAGTATTGACCATTCGCAGCAAGTACAGTTGCATGGGCCGAAAGAATGCGGCCCAGCGACTCGGGACAGTGGTCCAGTACTCCACCCGGGGACCAGTGGCCCGAGACCCATAATCCCCAGTCGCAATCTCGTATCCGAGTCGCCGCTATCGTCAGTTCGATTACCAACCGGTAGCTCTCTTCACTCAGAAGCTTCTTCATCTCGTCGTCTGGATCGGCCCCCTTCAGCACCGGATCTAGGCCTCTAGGCAGAGGTAAGCCCGAGCGTGCGATACAGGCTTGGTAATACAGTAGTGCAGCGTTTTCTGGGGTACCCGAGTGGCCCGAGGTTTGGCTGGCGAAACAACATAGCGTCAGCGTCCAAGTAATCCATATAGCGGTACCCCTTTTGGACTTTCTTTGAGTTCTCATACTTGTCTCCTCTCGGTTGAATACTCCTGTTCTGGAACAAACCCTCCGCCAGTTGCAGGGCGTTCTCCTTGCAGGTTCTCCCAGAGACCGTGACAAATGTCTGGATCTATGAGCACTCAGATAACGCCTCTGCATCGGAACGCGCGTCGCATACACCATACTCAGCAAGGATAGAACGCGGATATCTAAGAACTTCACCGGTCATGGTAGATCCCACAACTGCCGCAGCTCATGCATAGCCTGCATCTTCGTACATCCGCCACCACGATTATTACCTCACGGTTAGAGTCAGAATCATTGGCCACTAGCCATACAGAAGCCGCTCGGACTGTTGTGACCCGATTGCCACAAGCGCTATCCACCCCCCAGTCCTTGTACAATCGTATCTACCAGAAGTCCGGCCATTTCTTGCGCTCCCTCCAGAATCTTGAATATGAGCCGTGGGTCGGTCTGCCTGAACTCGGGGCCTTCCAGATTGCCACCCCACGAGTCTTTGATGCTCAGTTTCCCTGTTGCCTCCACAATCTTCATCGCAAACCAACCCGCCTCATATGCATCCCGTGCCGTATCGTAACCGCTGACCGGCGTATAGGGATGGTCGCCCACTTGCGTGGGCGCTCTGACACCTATGACTTCCACCCAGTACGGGTCGCTGGTGATCTCTTCTTTTGATCCAAAGTCGCGTTCGGTCCAATCAGGTGAATCGACGACACCGTTGCAGTTATTATCACAATAATCCTGCACCTCAATATATACATGGTAGCCGTAACCAGACGATAGGCTTCCCGCTACCCCTGAGAAGTACCCAAGTGCCGCACTATAAGCTGTCGCAGAGGCAGTCTCAACAAGTGATATGAGGCTCGTCTGAACCATGTCGTTGAGTGTCGACACCACGCCAGCATAGTCGAGCACCCACGCATAGTTAGTGGGAATGAGGTTTCTCTCCTGCTTGATGGTAAGACGACCAGTGACCAACACCAAATTGCCACTCGGATTAGCCACCATCTGCATGCCACCAGGGTCTCTAGCATTCAACGGATTGTTTGTGCAATATCGATACCAGCTCACCCCGTCGGCGTAGCCGATGGGGTCGGTTTGGAGGAAGCGGCCGAGGGCGGGGTTGTAGTAGCGGGCGCGGTAGTAGTAGAGGCCGGTTTCGGGGTCGAACTCGCGCCCCGTGAACATGAAACGGTTGGGATGGTTCGCATCGCTCGCCGCGACTTCGCCATAGATCGAGTATTCGTAAAGCTGAACAACATCCCCGCCTGCATCGGTCAGTGCAACGACGCTGCCCAAGGCGTCGTAATGGTAGTAGTACGAGCCGGCGTAACTGCCCGACGACTCCACCATGCAGATGGGCTCGTCGATGCATGGGCCATGAATGTACTTGCGCAGGAGATTGTCGCTCCCGTCGTACTCGGCGATGCACTGGTCGCCATCGTACAGATATTTCGTGACTTCGCCATCGACGTCCTTGGCAATCCGACGGCCTGCGGGGTCGTAGGTATAGGTGATCTGCTCCCAGTCGGCGCCGCCCGATTCGGGAACGCCGCCGGACCATTGGATGGCGTCGACCCAGCAGGTGCCGTCGTTATAGCCGGCGTCTTTGACGTACCTCCACTTGAGCGTGTGCGTGCCCGACGGGACCGCGAAATTGCCCGTCCAGGGCCACGTGCTGCCCTTCGTCCAGTACGCCTGCATGCTCGTCTCGATGTAGCAATACAGGGCATCGCCATAGGCGGAGGCCATCTT
>NPID01002852.1_pt1 | contig 20974 bp, 15 predicted proteins | sample 8637491 | NCBI WGS metagenome assembly NPID01 (sample SAMN07420843, study PRJNA396082) | bioreactor metagenome | isolation source: sample BA6 brine-fed electro-methanogenic bioreactor BA | place: Japan: Kochi | collected 2016-06-14 | reverse complement strand
GAGGGTGCTATCCGTTCGATACGGTTTCCGTCGATAAGCATGTCATACCCGCGCAGCCCCTCGGCCTCGCCGCCGGTGTGCAGGTAGTAGATATCCTTTAAAAGCAGTTTTGCCATACTATGATAATCCTTCTTTCAGTTCCTTCGATATGAAGAGCTCCAGGAGGTTGAGGGCCACCTTTTTCCGGTAGACCGCGGTGGAGCGCTGATCGTCGATGGGCACCACCATGGCCCCGTAGGATTCGCTCACCTCTCCGGCTATCTTCTCCAGCTCCGCGAGGTCCGCACCCAGGAGCCGTTTTTCCAGTTCTTTGCTGCGCACCACCGTCGGAGCTACCGCTCCCAGGGCTATGCGCACGTCGTCGATCCTTCCGCCCTTGATTTTTGCAAGGCCGCAGAAGCTGAGCTTGGAGAGGGCGTTCGCCTTCCGGGTTCCGACCTTCCGGTAGAAGCTTGTGCTCCACTCGAGCTTCGGAACGATGATGGCAGAAACTATCTCGTCCTCCCGCATGACCGTACGACCCGGTCCGCTGATGAATTCCATGACCGGAACCTCCCGCTCGCCCGAGGCGCTCAGAAGCACGACCGAGGCATCGAGGGCGTAAAGGGCGCAGATGGAGTCTCCCGCGGGGCTTGCGTTTACCAGGTTGCCCGCCATGGTGCCGCCGTTGCGCAGGGCCGGGGCAGCTATTCCCCGCACCGCATCCTTGAGAATCTGCGGGGTGTCGGGATAATCCATAATATTGGTAAGGGTTGCGCCGGCGCCGTAGACGATAGCCTTGCCCCTGGTCTCTATGCCCCGGATCTCCTTCAGATGGTTGAGAAAGAGCACGGACTTCGGAAAGTCGGGGCGGGTTCCCGCCCAGCTCTTGTAGCGCACCATAAGGTCCGTTCCGCCGGCAAAGGGTATTGCCCCGGTGGATTTCCGCATCTCCAGGGCCTCTTTCAGATTTTCGGGTCTGTATCCTGTTACCATAATCCCCTCCCCTTTTCGGCGGCCAGCAGCACACCCCGGACAATCATGTCGTATCCGGTACAGCGGCAGAGGTTTCCGGAGAGTCCCTCGCGCACTTCAGCTTCGTCGGGGTCCGGATTCCTTTCAAGAAGCGCCTCGGCGGCCATGAGCATTCCCGGGGTGCAGAATCCGCACTGAACCGCTCCGCTCTCGCCGAAGGCATCTATTATGCACTTTCCCCGTTCGGACTCTTTGAGCCCCTCGGGGGTTACTATCTTACAGCCCTGTACGGTCCCCATGGGAACCATGCAGGAGTTTACAATTTCTCCGTCCTTGAGGACCGAACAGGCCCCGCACTCCCCCTCTCCGCAGCCCTCTTTCACGGCCGTCAGCTTCAGGTCTTCGCGGAGAACATCCAGAAGCCTGATAAGGGGATCTTTCGTAACGGAAACGCTCTTTCCGTTCAGGGTAAATGTTATAGGATTCATCCTTCCATAACCTCCATAAGGTACTCCGGTGTTACCGGAATACGGTCGATCGGTTTTCCGACTGCCCGCTGTACCGCATCCGCATAGGCGGGGGCGGCTCCGTCAAAGACAAGCTCACCCGCTCCTTTGGCACCCGAGGGTCCGAAGGGATAGGGATTGTCCACCAGGTCGTTGCTGATGGAGGGAAAGTCCATCGATGTGGGAATAACGTAATCGGCCATGGTGTGCTGGCGGAAACGTCCGTTTACCGACTCGAGCTTCTCCAGGCTTGCGTATCCAAGGCCCTGGATAATGCCGCCGTGGGCCTGGCCTTCCACCACCTTCTCGTCGATGGCGGTTCCCACGTCGAAGACCGACCAGATGCCTTTCGTAGCCACCTCGTAGGTTGCAGGGTCCACTTCCACTTCTATTACGTTTATTCCCCAGCCGAAGGAGGGATAGGCATCGCCCTGGAGGGTATCCTGGTCCCAAACAAGTCCGGGGGGCGGTGAATACTGATGGCTCGCCTCGGCGACCTGCCCCGGGGCCCAGCTCTCCTTAAGCTTCTTTGCACATTCCTGAACCAGGAAGCCGACAATGGCTATGGAACGGCTCGCACAGGTGGGACCCGAATCGGGAACCATATCGGTATCGGGGTTGTCGTAGATGACATCCTCGTAGGGAAGGTCCAGAACCTCCGCGGCTATCTTGCGGAAGGTGGTCTGGAGTCCCTGCCCCATTTCAACGCTGCTTACCAGCAGTTCGGCCTTTCCGTCGGCCCGGCCGCGCATCTTGACCACTCCCTTGATTATGGAAGATTCCCCGTTTCCGGTAAAACCGCTTCCGTGGTTGAAGATGGATATACCGATGCCTTTCATGCCGCCTTTTTTGTATTCCGCAGCCTTCCGGTCGTAGTCCGAGGCCTTCTTTATACGCTTGAGCATCTCGGGCAGCTTCACGTCCTCGAAGATGGTTCCGTTGGTGACGGTTTTCCCGCCCCTGGCGGTAAAATAGTGCTGTTTGAAGGCAAGCTCGTCCTTTCCGAGGGTCTCGGCCAGGTGGGCCATGTGCATTTCAATTGCGAAGAGGCCCTGGGGTGCGCCGAAGCCCCGATAGGCATCGCTCGGCACATTGTTCGTCGCCACTGCCCGTCCGTGGATCCTGACATTAGGGATATCGTAGACGCTGTTGGAGCTGAATACCGCCCGCTGCAGAACGACGAGGGAGCAGCTTTCGTAGGCGCCCGCGTCGATAATCACATCGATGTCCATGGCTGTAATATTGCCATCCTTGTCCAGGGCGGTCCGGAAGGTAATCCAGCTGGGGTGGCGCTTGGGGGTAAAGCTGATATCTTCAATCCGGTCAAGAACAAGCTGAATCGGTTTCTTTATTTTACTGACCGCCACGGCGACAGGGGTGGCCATGACATCGGGGAAGTGCTCCTTTCCGCCGAATGCTCCGCCGGTTACCGCCTGTTTTACCCGTATGTCCGCCAGGGGAACGCCGAGACAGTTTGAAACGGCCTTGCGGATGTAGAAGGGGCACTGACTGGAGGCGTAGAAGGTAATCTTTCCCTCTTCCACCGTGCCGACAACTCCCTGGGGCTCCATGTAGATGTGCTCCTGAAAACCGGTTGAGAGGCTGTCCTCCACAATACGGTCGGCCGCGGCGAAGGCCGCTTCGGGATCGCCCTTTTCAAGGTGATAATCGGCATAGAGATTGTCGGATCCGTGAAGCGGACCGCCCTTGAGGGCAAGCGCTTCTTCTATGGTAAACACGGGTTCAAGATCCTCGTAGGTAAGCTTGATCCCGTCGAGTATTTCAAGGATTTTTTGTCGGTCGGGGCCCACCACAAGAGCGATGACCTCGCCAATATATCGAACATGACCATCGGCAAAAACCGGCCAGTCATCTTTTATCATGAGAATTTTGTTGACACCCGAATCGGGCACATCGTTTCTGTCTATATAGTAATAGCCTTCAGGCAGTTCGGGAACGGAAATATCGACTATCTTCGCGCGCGCACGCTCCGAACGCAGCGCTTTTGCGTATAAAAGACCCGGAAACTCGAGATCCGAGAGATATTTGACCTCTCCGGAACTCTTGGCAGCAGCGTCCACCCGTTTTACCGGAGTACCTATTTTCTTTGTCATTAAGCACCTGCTCCTTTCCCTCCCCGCAGGGGGGATCCGTGGAAAAACCCGTCCGGACTATCCGGACGGGTACGACTCTTATTCTCTACCAATATACTAGTTATTAGCCTCAAGCGTATAGGGGAGCATCGCATAAAATGCGGCGCAGATTTCCAGGTCGTCCACCCTGTTTATTTCGTTGGGAGCGTGTGCCTGGTTCTCATCTCCGGGTCCGAAACCGATAGCGGGAATCTGGTGACGGCCGGTGGTTGCCACGGCGTTGGTGGAGAAGGTCCACTTGTCTACGACAGGTTCCTTGTTCCAGAGTGATTTGTAGGCCGTAACCGCATCCTGCACAATCTTGTGGTCCTCGGGGATCTTCCAGGTGGGGAAGTAGAGTTCCTGGTGGTAGTCGAGCTTGGTCCAGCCGAGCTCTTCGTACATGGGCATTTCCACCGAGACCTTGTCTTCGCTCTCTCCGATAGCCTCGGAAATATACTTCTTAACCTGGCTGATGGCAAGTTCCTTGTCCTCTCCCCAGGTAAGACGGCGGTCGAGGTAGAGCATGGCCTGGTCGGGAACGGCGCACTGGCTGGGTCCCTTCACGTCGATCTGGCTGACAACGATGGTTCCCTTTCCGAGGAAGTTGTCGTCATCGGGTTTGAGGTCGGCATTGAGCTGCTCCATGGCAAGGGCCGCTTTGGCTGCCTTGTAGGCGGCGCTCACTCCCCGTTCGGGAGCCGATCCGTGGCTGGAGACGCCCTTCAGGCGCACAACCATCTCCATCCGTCCGCGGTGTCCGCGGTAGATGCGGCAGCTGGTGGGCTCGGTGGAAACAAAAAAGTCGGGTTTGAACTTTTCCTCTTCGATAAGGTACTTCCAGCACATGCCGTCGCAGTCTTCTTCCATGACCGTAAAGGTGAAGTATACCGAGTACTCTCCCCCGTAGCCGAGCTCCTTGAGGATGCGTCCGGCGGCGATCATGCTTGCGGCTCCGCCCTTCTGGTCGCTGGTTCCGCGACCGTGGACAAGACCGTCCTTGATAAGGCCGGAAAAGGGATCAAGCTCCCACTGTTCGGGATCTCCAACCTCGACGGTGTCGATGTGGGCATCGAAGGCGATCTTCTTCGGGCCGTTTCCGACCCGGCCGATGACGCTTCCGAGTCCGTCGATGCGGACTTCGTCAAAGCCGGCCTCTTCGCACATCTCCACGATCTTCCGGCAGACGGCCTCTTCACCGCCGCTGTAGCTTTTAATTTTCACCATTTCGCTCAGGAGGGTAGCGGTATAGTCCCGGTACTCCTTCGCTTTTTTCAGGATATCTTCCTGGATTCCCATATTCGTTGTTCTCCTTAAGGTAATATTTCTTCGCCGTTTTTCAGTCGGCAAGTCTGTCTATGTTTTTCCACACCCTTTTGGCCGCCTCACGCGCTTCTGCGTAGAGTTTTTCGGCATCGAAGGGGAACTGACGATCCTCAAGGACCACCTTTCCGTCAACCAGCACCGTTTCAACATTGCTGCTGTTCATGCCGAAGGTAATGTGTCCCGCAATATTCTCCGCCGCCAGGGGCGTGGGACTGGCGTAGTCGCCGATTACAATGTCCGCCTTGTTTCCCGCCTCGAGTTTTCCGAACTTGTGTCCGAAATAGCGTTCGAGGATGTCGTTTCCGTTGGCCAGGAACTTGAGGTAGCTGTCGGGCCACATGGGTCCGCCGGCATCCCTGTGCTTGAAGAAGGCGAACTTGAACTCTTCGAACATATCCGCGCCGATACCGTCGGTACCGATTGCGAGGTTTTTGTACTTGGGCAGATTCACATTGTAGCCCACGTTGTTGTTCATGTTGCTCCGGGCGTTGTGGATAAGGTATGCGTCGGCATCGTTTATCAGTTTGATGTCCTCGTCGGAAAGATAGATTCCGTGAACGAGGAGGGTTTTCCGGTCGAGCAGACCGTGATCGGCGAGTCTTCTTCCGAGGTCCTTGTTGAAGTGAAGATGTGAGTAGCTTACATCAAAGGCGCCTTCGGCAACGTGAAGATGTATTCCCCGTCCGGTCTCTTCCACCGCACGGCGCATGCCTTTAAGCCCCTCTTCGGGGATGGTAAAGGGAGCGTGTCCGCCTATGGCGGCCTCCACCAGATGGGGCTTGCTTCCGTCCTTAAGCTCGGCATCGATAAGCTTCGCAAAGGCTATGTTTTCCTCAATGCCCTCTTCCATACCCTTCATTCCGTTGCGGTCGGTTACCTCGTAGCAGGTCATGCCGCGGAGGCCCACCTTCTCGAAGGATTTCTTGAGGGTGGAAAGGCTTCCCCGTATGTAGTTGGGGCTTGCGTGATGGTCGATTACCGAGGTCGTTCCCGATCTGATGGCGTCCATGGAGCAGATAAGCCCCGAATACCAGGTCGATTCCTCGTCCAGAGCGCGGTCGAGGAGCCACCAGAGGTTGCGGAGGGTTGAGACAAAGTCCGGAGTGGGTCCCACCTTCGCCATGACTCCGCGGGAGAGCCCGCTGTAGTAGTGGTGATGGCTGCAGACCATTCCCGGATAGACCAGCTTGCCTTCCGCGTTTATTATCTTGTCGGCGCTGCCGCGGTATTTAGCCGCGGCGCCCTTGCCGATCTCCTTTATGGTGTCGCCTTCAATGACGATGTCAGCGTTCTCCCACACCTTCGGCGGGTCGAACTGCATTGCCTGTGCATTTTCAATAATAATCATCTTACTCTCCTACGGCCGTAAGCAGATAGTCATACTCACGGCATACCTTTCCGATAACCGCCGCTACCTTGCCGTCCACGAGTCCGCCGCTGATAAGGCCCTTCGCGTCGATGCCGTAGCGGGCAGTCACCCCGTTCTGCCGGAGGTGCAGGGTTCCGTTCTCAATGAAGAAACCGGGGTTTTTCGAATTGCTGAAGTCTTCCATCCGGTTGTAAATGGTAAGCTTGTCCCTGTAGGGATCCCCGTTCCAGGGACAGAAGGTCCCGCAGTTTCCGCACTCGTTGCAGTAGGCATCGATGTGAAGAATCTGCATGGAATCGGTAAAGCCCCGCTTATCGGGAGTCTCTATTACAATATTGGCCCGGTTCGGACAGACTTCCACGCACTTGTTGCAGACATAGTTGCATTCGAGACAGCGGGCCGCTTCCCTTTCGGCAAAGGCCTTGTCGTCCTTCGCCTTGTGGCCCAGGGCTTCCACAATCTTTCCCTTCCGCTCCAGGAGCACCTGCGAACGGTCTCCGCTCTCGGGCATTCTGAGTTCATGGCTCCAGTTGGCATCCACCGAGAGGCAGATGGCATCGGCGGCCTTCCGGCCCGCGGCTACGCACTTGATGATGGTGGACGGTCCGGTATGGGCGTCTCCGCCGAGATAGACCCGGGGAACTTTTGTTTCAAGTGTAGCGGGATCGACCTCGGGCCAGCCGTCGGCTCCCATGGGAAGTCCCATGTCGCGGAGTGCCTCGGCATCCACGGATTCGCCGATGGCGGTAATAATATTATCGGCCTTTACGGTCTCGGTTTCTCCAGTGGCCACGGGTCTGCGGCGGCCGCTGGAATCCATATTGCCCAGTTCCATGACCCGGCAGCTTACGGTTCCGTCGGCGGCGAAAGCCTCGGGGTTGCGGAGGAAGCGGAACTCGACACCGTCTTCGAGGGCAAGTTCGTACTCTTCCAGGTCCGCAGGCATCTGTTCCTGGGTTCTCCGGTAGAGAACCGTAACCTTTTCCACACCAGGCACCTGAAGGGCCGCACGGGCGGAGTCCATGGCGGTGTTTCCGCCGCCCACAACCACGACGCTCTTTCCGAGCTTGACGTTTTCGGGGGCGTTGCGGAACTCCCAGAGGAAATCGAGCGATTCAAGGACCCGCTTGTCGCTGCCGTCCAGGGGCATGATGTTCCCCTTCTCGGCTCCGACTCCAAGGAATATGTACTCAAAGCCCTTTGCGATAAGTCCGTCGATGGTAATCGACTTCGGATTTACATTGAACTCGAACTCCACTCCGTGGGAGCGGATAAAATCGACATCCCGCTCGATGGCCTCGAGGGGAAGACGGAAGTGCGGAATAACGTGGCGGACAACACCACCGGCGGAATCGTGCTTCTCGAAGACCTTTACATCGAAGCCTTCGCGCGCCAGGAAGTAGGCGGCCGACAGTCCAGCCGGGCCCGCTCCAACTACCGCCACCTTGCGGCCGTTCTTTCTGACCGTATTGTTGTGACGCTCCAGGTACTCTTTCCAGCCGTTCTCCGCGGCAATCCGCTTTATCTCGCGGATCTCCACCGAGCCTTCGTAGTCGAGCCTGGTGCAGTTGTACTGACACTGGTGGTCGCAGATCTGGCCGGTAATATTGGGCAGGGCATTCCGTTCGTAGATAAGGTCGAGGGCTTCCTGGTACCTTCCCTCTCCGGTCAGGCGCACGTACTCGGGAACATCCTGGCCGATGGGACAGCCGATTTTACAGGGAGCGACGTAGCAGTCGAACATCGGAAGCGGCTCGCCGGTCTCGATCTTGTCTTTTCCCCGGAAATCTTTCCTGACATCGGACTTTACAAGGGCCTCTTCGGCCATTTTTCTGACCGCGGCCACGTTAACGCCCTCTTTGTCCCAGCCCGCGGACTTGTCGCTTATTTCGGCAAGTTCGGCGAGGCGGAAGTAGCCGCCCGGCTTCAGAAGGTCCGTGGCAAGGGTGATCGGGCGGATTCCCGCCTCGAAGATCTCTTTTACATTATATGCCGAGGCTCCGCCGGCGTAGCTTATAGGCATTTTTCCGTCGAACTCACCGGATACCAGGGCCGCAAGGTTGATGGTAAGGGGATAGAGGGCCCGTCCGGACATGTACATTTCTTCTCCCGGGAGGGCTCCCTGATCGTTGATGGAGCCGAGGGTATTGGAGAGCTTGACTCCGAAGGTAAGGCCCTGTTTCGCCGCAAGATCGGTCAGACGGTGCAGCATTCCCTGGGCTGCGTCCCACTGGAGGTCGTGGCCGAAGGCTTCGCGGCTCAGGTGAAGATAGGTATATCCGAGTCCGTCGAGGATCTCCCGCACCTTATCGTAGCCGAGCAGGGTGGGATTGAGCTTTACATAGGTAGGAATCTTCTTTTCCTTCAGCATGTAGCTGCAGATGGCCTCGATTTCGTCGGGAGGACAGCCGTGCATGGTCGAAAGGGTAACCGAGGGGCTGATTTTTGAGCCGATGCGCCGGGAGATTCCCTTCAGGGAGGAAAGACGCGCCTCAAGACCCGTGCCGTCAAGGAAGGAACCGTCGGCCACCATCTCCTCGACAGCCTTGAGGTACGACTCGAAGACCTCGTGCCCGGCGGAATCGATCATCTTCGTGATAAAATCATCCATACGGTCGGTCTTTATACCCGCAAGGTCATAGCCCACGCTCATGTTGAATATAAAAGAGGGTCCCTTTCCGTCTCCGAGCTGCAGAAGCTCCTCCAGAAGATGGAGCAGCACCCAGGCCTTAACGTATTCGTCATACGCCTTGGTGAGGGTATATTCGGTGGACCACTCGGTGTTGTAGCATTCGTCCCGTGCGTCGATACAGGGCTTTTCCACCTCGAGGGTATCCATGATCTGCACCGTCTTGAGCTCCATGAAACGGCCGCCCGCAAGGTAGGAAGAGATAATATTCTGGGCAAGCTGGGTATGAGGGCCCGCCGCAGGTCCCATGGGAGATGAACAGCTTCCATGGAAAACCGATATCCTTTTGCCCGAAGCCGGTTTGTAAAAACGTGAAGCGGGAATCCCGAACACGGACTTCGATCTTCTGTATTCCCCGAAAATTCTCTGAACCAATTCCTTCAATGGAACCGGCCGCATTATATCGCCCATATGCACCCCTCTATAATAATGTGATGAAGTTGTCTGTACCTTTTGAGATTGAACCTTGTATTATTGTACCTTGTTTCAATTTGTTGTCAACAATAAATGCAACAATCCGCAACATTTTTTACATCCGGATCTTGACGGGAGCCTCGCGGTGTAGTATATCTTTATCAGGAGGAAAGAACAAAATATGGTAGTCAGAAATTGCGGTTTCCGTCAGTTTCGGCTGTCTATTTCTATTTTTTCGTTTTTAATCAATTTGTTATTGCGTAAATCTACAGCTTATTGTATCTTTTAGGAACATAAACTGCAGCAATAGTTTACCAGTTCAGTAAACAACCACCACCACACCAGTATGGTGCGGAGAAAACTATCAATACGAGAGGGATATCAGATGATCGATCTTACCATGCATGAAGATGTAAGACAGAAGAACATTCAGCGCTGCCGGGAACGGGGTATTGTACTGCCCACCTTTGCGCAGATGAAGGACCCGTCAAAAATTCCGGCGGAGATCAAAGAAAAACTTAAAGACGTCGGGCTGTGGGACATCAATCCCCTCAACCTTTTCCGCATAACCTGGAAGAACGAACCGACCAAACACGGTGGAACCTACGGTGATGTAAACTACGTCGAGATTCCCAGGGAACTCTCCGGTGTGAATGCACGGATTCTTGCAATAGTGGGCAAGTGGGTCCCCACGGGATCACACAAGGTCGGAGCCACCTACGGATGTCTGGCTCCCGCCCTTATTACCGGAAACTTCGACTCCACAAAACAGAAGGCCGTCTGGCCCTCCACGGGCAACTACTGCCGCGGCGGCGCCTACAACTCGGACCTTCTTGCCTGTGACTCCATCGCCATTCTCCCCGAAGAGATGAGCGCCGAGCGCTTCAACTGGCTCAAGCAGGTTGCCGGTGAAGTTATTGCCACTCCCGGATGCGAAAGCAACGTCAAGGAAATCTTCGACAAGTGTCACGAACTGAACGCCGAACGGGGCGATTCTATCGTCATCTTCAACCAGTTCGATCAGTTCGGAAACTATCTCTGGCACTACGAAGTAACCGGAGAGGCCATCGAGGACATGCTCAATAAAGAGATGGGACCCAAGGGCAAGCTGAAAGGATACTTTTCCACCACCGGATCTGCCGGAACCATCGGGGCCGGAGACCACCTGAAAAAGATTCACCACGAACTGAAGATTGCCGCGGGCGAAGCACTTCAGTGCCCCACCCTCTTCAACAACGGCTTCGGCGGACACCGGATCGAAGGTATCGGCGACAAGCACGTTCCCTGGGTTCACAACGTACGCAACACCGACATGGTTATTGCCATCGACGACAACGACTCCATGGATATCCTCCGGCTTTTCAACGAGCCCGCAGGTCAGGAATACCTTAAGAAAATAGGGATTCCCGCGGATTTTGTCGACAAAACCGACCTTTTCGGAATAAGCGGCATTGCCAACGTTCTTGGAGCCATCAAGATGGCCAAGTACTACGAAATGGACGAGAACGACGTAATTGTTACGGTACTGACCGACTCCTTCGAGATGTACCCCAGCCGGGTCGAAGAGATGAAGAAAAGAGACGGAGAGCTTACCGCCGAGAAAGCTGCCCAGATTTTCCACGGAAGCATTACCAAGCAGGGCATCGACAATACCCTCGAACTCGGCTACCGGGAAGCCCTTCGCGTTCACAACCTCAAGTACTACACCTGGGTTGAACAGCAGGGCAAAACCTACGAAGAGATCAACGCCCAGTGGTACGACAAGGATTACTGGACCAACATTCAGAAGCTTGCTCCCAAAATTGACAAGCTGATCGAAGAATTCAACGCCGAAGTCGGCATTATCTAAGAAGCCCGTGGCAGACGCGGTATAATTACAGAAGGGTCGGCCGCGTGCCGGCCCTTTTTTTGATCCCCCATAGCGGGGGAACTGAGGAGCAGATATGAAATTCCATTACCTTTGCAACGACTGCGGTGCAGAATACCCTTCCGACGCCATAATCTACCGCTGCCCCGCCTGCAGCGGAAAGGCCGGAGAGGGTGAAATGCAGCGGGGGAACCTCCGGACCGTCCTGGACCTGGAACTGCTTAGAGAGCTGGGCCGGCGCGAGTCCGTCACTTTTTTTGACTTCTTCCCCTACCCGGTTCCCACTCCCGAAGCATACCCCGTGGGAAACACTCCCCTCTCGGGTCCCGTCCGCCTGAGAGAAAAGTACAAGGCCCCGAAGCTGCTGCTTAAAAACGACGGGATGAACCCTTCCGGTTCCTTCAAGGACCGGGCAAGCCAGCTGGTTGTCGGACAGGCTAAGCACTTCGGAGAGAATACCATCGCCCTCGCCTCCACCGGAAACGCCGGAAGCGCCATGGCCTGCGCCGGTGCAGCCTACGGACTGGACATTGTCCTTTTCGTACCCGAAACCGCTCCGAGAAACAAGCTGATGCAGTCGGTTCTCTACGGAGCCAGGGTTGTTCCGGTAAAGGGCACCTACGATGCGGCTTTCGGACTATCGATAGAGTTCACCGAAAAGCACGGCGGCATAAACCGCAACACCGCCTACAACCCCATGACCATCGAAGGGAAAAAGAGCATCTCCATCGAACTCTTCAACCAGCTCGGACGGAGAGCCCCCGAATACGTGTATGTTCCCGTGGGAGACGGAGTTATCTACAGCGGCGTGGTCAAGGGCTTCAAGGACCTTCTCGATGCCGGGCTGATAAAGACCCTTCCGAAGGTAGTCTGCGTTCAGTCCGAAAAGAGCAACGCCATTTCCCGGGCCTGGGAAAGCGGAGAGATGAAAGCTCTGAAGGCCGCCACCACAAAGGCGGACTCAATAAGCGTTGCAAGCCCCGCCAACGGCCGCATGGCCGTCGATCTTATCCACGAGTGCGACGCCTGGGCCACCCAGGTAAGCGATGAGGATATTATTGCGGCGGAGCTGGAACTCTGCGCCGAAGCGGGCCTCTTCGCCGAACCGGCCGCATCCGCCGCCTGGGCGGGATACAAGTCCGATCTCGCCTCGGGCAGAATAAGCCCGGAAGCCGAAGCGGTCATCCTTCTTACGGGAACCGGCTTCAAGGATATGAAAGCAGTGGAAGATGAAGTTGCCATGCCGAAAAGCGTGGAGCCGAAGCTTGCGGCGGTGGAAGCTTTTCTGTTCGGCTGAAGCAGAGTTCTTATCAGCGGAGAGGGTCATCCTCTCCGCGCCTTGTAATCCGGAAGAAAATAAATGCAGGGAAGCACGCCGAGGGCTACAACAGCCGCGACCCTGTAGGTGACGGCAAACCCGACAAGGCCGGTAAAATGACCCACCAGAAAGACAATAAGCGAACGGATAAAAAAAGTGATTGTCATGTAGACACCATTAATAAACGAAGGCGCACGCGAATCTGCATCCTGAACAAGGGCCAGCAGAACCGGTCCGTGGGCAAAGAGAAAAAAACCAAGTAAAACAAGAAGGGGCAGAGTGAATGCCCCGCTGCCTGAAATAAACAGCCACATGATAAGAGGACTGGCAAGACCGGAAATATAGAGGGTCCTCTTTCTGCCGATCCTGTCGGAGATTACACCGGCACCGATCGTTCCAGCGGCTCCTGCGAACTGAAGCGCGGAAAGATGAATACTGGCGGAGGCCAGACTCATCCCCCGGTCGACCAGATATGCCGGAAGGTAGAGCGTGACGGCAACCTTCATCCCAAGAAGAAAAAAGAGGTACAGGCCTATCGATGAGAAAAGAGGCAAGAGATCCCGCAGGTCCTTTCCCCCCTCGTCAACCCTCCGGCCGTGACCGGAATCTCTTTCCGGCGAATAGTCCCTGAGAATATAAGCCAGGCTGAGTGAAGCCCCGAGACCGAAGGGGATAAGCCGCCAGCTGCCCTCAAAACCCCAGAGGCTTATGGCTGCGGTAATTGCCAGAGGACCGAGGGTCCTTGAAAGCTCCCCGCCGAACATATAGAAACTCATACCGGTACCGGTATTCTCGGAGGAAAGATTCTTTACCAGAACCGGAGTCGGGATGTGGAATAAAGCAGAGCTGATGCCGGCAATGAAAATCATGATAACAACCACCGCATAGCTGGGAGCAATCCCGACCAGACTCATGATAATGGCCGAAACGGCGGGGGTGATGATAACAAAGTACTTCACCCGTATCCGGTCCACAAATAGACCTAAAACAGGATTGAACAGGGTCGGGGTATTCCTGACAGCATCCAGCATCCCCGCCATGGACAGGCTTATTCCGAATTTCGCGACCAGAAGAGGAAGCAGCGGAGCCAGGAATGCGGCATAGATATCGTGCACCATATGAGCACTTGATACCGCCAGTACTTTTCCAAACTGAAAACTTTTTTTCAAACCACCCTCATTCTGCCCAACATGTCAGTACCTGGTGAGTATACAGATAAACATATGTATTGTCTTTAAGGAATTTAAAAAAAACGCTTTACGCGGTATTGAAGGGAAGATCCATAAAGGTCGCCATGCGACGCGCTCTTTTTTCGATCTCTTCCCTGTTTTTTTTTCCGCTTATCTCGACATCCTTCCTGCTTCCGTCGGCCAGAAGGAAGGAAAGCCGCACTATTTTCTTATGGGTATTAAAGATATCCAGTTCCAGGGCTTCTATTGCATCAAAGCGATAACTGCGGATCCTGGTAAAGGGAATAAAACCGTTCCGGTGCACCAGAAGCCGTTTCTCCCTGTCCATAATCCACCGCTCATCGTAAAGACCTGCCAGGATAAAAAAGAGCAGAAAAAGCGGCGGGAGAAAGGCAAGACCCGGGGGGTCCGGACCTGCTACTGCCATACTGCCTGCCACAAGAGCGGCAAAGAGAAACATGAAGAGCCGGAAGCTGGTACGGAACCGGAGAACAAGTTCGTTCTCCGATCCCTGCTTCAGCACATAATCGAGACTAAACATCCCGCTCAGTCCAGCCTTGCCAGCTGCTCCTGGGTATAGTAGAGATAGCATGCCACCTGGTGGTCGGTTTCCGCATCTATCAGTTCGGGAATATGGTTTTTGCAGACATCCATCTTGTTTGGACAGCGGTCATAGAAATAGCAGCCGAAGCGCTCCTGGTCGGGGGAAGGAACATCGCCCTCCAGCACTATCCGCTGACGGTTCCGCTCAATGGCGGGATCCGGAATGGGAGCCGCCGAAAGCAGCGCCTTCGTATAGGGGTGAAGCGGGTTCTTATAGAGCGCCTGGCTCGCGGATATCTCCGCAATCTTTCCGAGGTACATGACCGCAACCCTGTCGCTCACATATTCGATAACCGCAAGGTCGTGGGCGATAAACATGTAGGTAAGGCCGAACTCCTGCTGCAGCTCCATAAAGAGGTTCAGAATCTGTGACTGAATGGAGACATCCAGGGCGCTTACCGGTTCGTCGGCGAGAATAACCTTCGGGTTCAGTGCCAGGGCACGGGCTATGCCGATCCGCTGACGCTGTCCGCCCGAAAACTCATGGGGATAGCGGTTCTTGAAGTGCTTCGAAAGCCCCACCCGCTCCATAAGTCCTTCCACACGCTCTTCTATCTCGGGCGTGCTCATGTCCAGAAGCTTTCTTTTCTGGTAGATCTCCAGAGGCTCCCGGATTATGCTGTTTATGATCATTCTCGGATTGAGGGAGGCATAGGGGTCCTGAAACACCATCTGTATTTCCCGGCGGATCTTAAGCAGTTCAAAGGGCTTGAGCTTTGTCAGATCGACGCCCTCAAAGAGTACCTCGCCGGAGGTAGGCTGATAGAGCTGGGCGATGGCCCTGGCGGTGGTTGATTTCCCGCAGCCCGACTCCCCCACTATGCCCAGAGTCTCCCCGCGGCGCAGGGTAATATCGATCCCGTCGACCGCTCTGATGGCTCCCACCTGTCTTTTGAAGATAATTCCGTCCTCAATGGGAAAATGCATCTTCAGGTTTTTAGTTTCCAGCAGTATATTATTGTCCATTTCTCTTTTCCTCACTTGTAGAGCCAGCAGTTGACGGTACGGTTTGAATCGGTACCCTTCATTTCCACCGTCAGAGGATACTTTGTTTTACAGATATCCATCACCTTGTCGCACCTGGGGTAAAAGGGACAGCAGTCCGGCAGATCGATAACGTTGGGAGGCTGACCAGGAATGCTGTAGAGCTTCCGTCCCCTCTGCTTATCGAGGCGGGGAACGGAATCTATCAGTCCCCTGGTATAGGGATGCTTCGGATCTTTGAACAGATCTCCGGTTTCCGCATCTTCAACAATTCTGCCGGCATACATGACGGCAATCCGGTCGCACATCCCCGAGACAACCCCGAGGTCGTGGGTAATCATGATCAGGCTTGTGCCCAGACGGTCGGAGAGTTCCTGCATAATTTCCAGGATCTGCGCCTGAATGGTCACATCCAGGGCCGTGGTCGGCTCGTCGGCAATCAGTATTTCAGGGTTGCAGCTCAGAGCCATGGCAATCATAACCCGCTGGCGCATACCGCCGGAAAACTGGTGAGGATAGGCAATTACTCTCTTTTCCGGGGCGGGGATTCCAACCATCTTGAGCATCTCGATGGACTTGTCCAGAGCATCCTGCTTGTTCAAATCCTGGTGCAGCATGATGGTTTCCACCATCTGGGTGGATATCCGGAGAAAGGGATTGAGACTTGTCATGGGATCCTGAAAAATCATGGAGATTTTGTTTCCCCTGATTTTCCGCAGCTGCGATTTCGGAAGCTTGAGGATATCCGTGCCGTTGAGCTTCACGCTCCCGCCTACAATTTTACCCGGAGGCGACGGAATAAGCCTGAGGATGGAGAGGTTGGTAACCGATTTACCCGAACCCGACTCCCCGACTATTCCGATGGACTCATTCTTGCCAAGGGAGAAGGAGACGCCGTCCACTGCCTTTACTGTGCCTTCGTCGGTTTTGAAATATGTTTTCAGGTCTTCCACCTGAAGAATTTTTTCACTGCTCATTATCGGCCACTCCTACAGTTTATTTTTGCTCTGGGGATCGAAGGCGTCCCGCAATCCGTCACCAAGAAAGTTCATGGCGAACAAAAAGATCGTCATGGTGATGGCCGGAAAGAAAAGCCTCCAGGGATAGACGTTCATCCCCTCAACGGCGGTACCGATGAGCGAACCCCATGATGCATAGGGAGCCGAAATACCGAGGCCGAGAAAGGAAAGAAAGGCCTCCATCTGGATAAACACCGGGATCCTCAAGGTAGTGTAGACAATAATAATTCCAAAGGTGTTGGGAACCAGGTGCTTGAAAATGATTCTTCCGGAACTGGCCCCCATGGAGCGTGCAGCTTCCACATATTCGGAGTTCTTGAGGCTGATAATCTGCCCCCGCACAACCCTCGCAACGGTAAGCCAGCTTACCAGGGAGAGGGCAATAAACAGGAGAATGATGCTCCGGCCGAACAGCGACATAAGGATGATAACCAGCATCATGTAAGGCATACTGTAGAGAATATCCACAACCCGCATGATAAAGTTATCCACCTTCCCGCCGGCGTAACCGGCTATGGCCCCGAAGAAAAGACCGATAAGCACCGATGTTATTCCGCCGATAAGACCGATGGCGATGGACATCTGTCCGCCCCAGATGGTACGGGCCAGCATATCCCTGCCCAGATAATCGGTACCGAAAAAATAGCGCTTCTGATGGTTTTCCTCTTCGAGGACAGCCTCCCGCATCTGCTCGAGTTCCGCCTTCTCCTCATCGTTAAGAAGAACACGGCCGTCCTTGACCGCCAGATCCCGGCGCTCGCGAATTATCGCCGTTTCGGCATCAGAGATCATATCCTTTTCACGACGGGTAATATTGGCTCCCTCATCAGAGGAAGGGTCGGTATACCTTGCCGTCTCCTCTTCCAGGGTTTGGTCGATAAGGCGCCGGTCCTCTTCGGTCCACTCCACACGGCCTTCCCGTGCAGCGAGAATGTTCAGCTGCTCCACTCTGCGTTCAAGCATGAGCTCTCCCGCAGTTTTTGTAATACTCGGGGGCAGATGAATATGGTCCATGTTCTGGGACTTGTATGAGTGGATGGGCAGAAAAGGAGCCAGAAGCGATACGAGGGAGTAAAAGCTTACTATGATAAGGCCTGCAACGGCCGCCTTGTTTTTCTTCAGCCTTTTCCATGCATCCTTGTAGAGGCTCGATCCTTTCACCGCCTGGTTGAATTCGTTTGTATTGGTTTCGCTCACGTCGCAGCTCCTATTTGTAGGTGATCCGGGGATCGAGGAACGAATATATTATGTCCACAATAAAATTCATGAGAATAAGAATTACCGAGTAGACAATGATGGTTCCCATAATAAGGGTGTAATCCCGGTTAATGGCGGACTGAACGAAAAATCGCCCCAGTCCCGGCACCCGGAATATCTGCTCCACAACAACCGAACCGGTAACAATACCCGCAAAGGCCGGTCCCAGGTAGCTGACTATCGGCAGAAGACTTCCCTTGAGTACGTGCTTGCGTACAATTACGCTGTCCCGAAGCCCCTTGGCCTGAGCGGTCCGTATAAAATCGCTCCGGAGCACCTCCAGCATGCTTGCCCGCGAGAGCCTGGCAATGGTGGCGAAGGGCCGTAACGTCAGGGTAAAGACCGGCATAATAAGAGTCAGCAGCCCCGCCGGCTCGGTAATCCAGCCCGATGTGGGCAGAAGCCCCCATTTAAGGGCAAGAAAGTACATTAAAACAGGGCCTATGACAAAAAGCGGTACCGTTATACCGACAATGGAAAAGGCCATGGTTGTGTAATCTATCCAGGTATTTTGATTAAGCGAGGATATGATCCCCGCCAGAACCCCGAAAATGAGAGCCAGTCCGAGGGCGATGAACCCGAGAAGCAGTGAATTCGGCAGACTGTTGGCAATGTAGAAATTGACATCATGGTCCTGATATCTGAAGGAGGGACCGAGGTCTCCCCTCAAGACATCACCCATATAGCGAAGGTACTGTACCGCAAGCGGATCATCGAGATGGAATTTTGCTTCAATGTTTTTGAGTACCTGTTCGGGAGGCCGCCGTTCCGCATCGAAGGGACCGCCGGGGGCAAGCCTGATGAGAAAAAAGCTGATCGTTACGACGATCAAAAAAGTCGGCACCAGTCCGATCAGTCTTCTGATTATGTATTTCGTCATGTTGTTCTCCACACAATGCACACATCACGCTGTTTTGATCTGAGAGGATGCGGCAGAAAGCGACAAAAAGCCTGCCGGCACCACTGGTGCCGGCAGGTAATAGAGCTTCTGATTATTTCTTGTAAACGTACTTCCAGGGATGGTTATCCAGGGTGTTTGTGTACCATCCGCCCCACTCGGTGAGGTCAATCATGTTGTTGGTGGTGTAGAAATAGATGGGGATTACAGCCTGTTCCTGGGTGATGAAGATCTTTTCAGCTTCCTGAAGAGTCTTGAAACGTGCAGGACCCGCTTCCATCTGTGCGGCTTTACTAATCAGTTCATCATACTTTGCGTTGGAGAAACGGCCGCCGTTCATGGCTCCGCCGGTTACGAACATATCGAGGAAGGTGTTGGGATCCTGATAGTCTCCGATCCATCCCGCGCGGGCAATCTGGAAGTTTCCGGCCCGGCGGTTTGCCAGGTAGGTTGACCATTCCTGATTGATAAGATCGCATTCAATACCAAGATTCTTCGCCCACTGCTCCTGAATGTATTCGGCAATTTTCTGGTGAGCATCGCTGGTGTTGTAGAGAATCTCAAAAGCGGGAAAGCCTTCACCATTGGGATAGCCGGCTTCGGCAAGCAGTTTCTTTGCCGCGGCAACATCATACACATTACCCTTGATCGCGGGGTATCCGGCCATGTCGGGGACCATTGAATATGCGGGAATCTGTCCGCCCTTTACCACCCTGTCGATAAGGGTTTCACGCTCGATGGACATGGTAAGCGCTTTGCGGACCTTGGGGTCGTTAAAGGGGGCTTTCGTATTCTGGATAACATAGTAATAGGTACCAAGATAGGGAGCGTTCTGATAATCGTCCCGGAGTTTCGCCTGATCCATCTGGTCCAGGGGAACGGTGGTCATCCAGTCGGCTTCGCCGTTCAGATACATGTTGTATCCGGTGTTGTTGTCATCGATGGGAAGGAAGGTGATCCTGTCAAGGCTCACAACATCTTTTTCCCAGTAGGTGTCGTTGGGGACAACTTCGATTCTGGCCTGGGGCTGCCAGGTTTCCAGGGTAAAGGCGCCGTTTCCGACAAAGTTTTCGGGAGAGGTCCAGGCCTTTCCGTGCTCTTCAATGGCATGCAGGGGAACTACTGCGAAGGAGTAGTGAGGCAGAGCGCCAAGCACGTAGGGAAGAGGACCGACCAGCTCCATGCGGAAGGTGTAATCGTCGACGGCTTCAATCTTTACAGCCTCGGGTCCGGCTTCACCGGAGTTGAAGGCATCTGCACCGGCGATAAACATATTGGGAAACCAGGCATAGGGAGCCGCGGTTTCGGGATCGAGCATCCTGAGCCAGGAGTCCCGTACCGTCTGAGCGGTTATGGGAACGCCGTCGCTCCAGGTGGTTTTTCTCAGTTTGAAGGTGTAGACGGTACCGTCTTCACTTACTTCCCAGCTTTCGGCGAGACCGGGAACCGGTTCGGCCGTTTCGGGATCATATGACATAAGCCCTTCGAAGATCGCCATGTAAATCCTGTGCTCGGGAACACCGGAAATAAGGTGGGGATCCAGGGTTTCGGGCTCGGTTCCGTTAACCACGACAAATTCGACGGGTTCTGCGGCAGCCATTGCCGGTGCCTCGTCAGTTGCGGCATCCTGCTGACCACCGGCCCATACGGTACCGAAGCCAAGAACAGCGAACACCAGAAGGAACAGTAAAATTCTCTTCATTTCTCTCACTCCTTTGAAATTAGTATAAAACGAGTTTATACGATACTTGATATAAAGGGTTTTTTCAAGGAAAAAGCGCTCGAATATCTTCTATTTACTATTCTGATAGTTATTGGAGGTGAAAATCCCGGCAGAATCCTCTCTGACGGGATATAATTCTATATACAGTAACAACGTGGGAGGATTTATGAAGCACGTTTATCCTGCTTTCCGCTCTGTTCTGCGGCGGCTCTTTCGCACGCAGCCCCGAATTGATTCCCCGGGCGAACACCTTGCGGCGGATATCCCGAAGAAACAAGGGCGATTATCCGGAAAAGCCTCGATCTTATGGTGCGGAAGTCGGGAGCGGAGCTTTAGGTCCGGACTCTTTCAAAAAACACCCGTATCTCCGAAAAACGATCGACAATAACGTGCCCGGTATCCTTGAGCAGGTGAGTCTCAGCCTGCGGTACAAGACTCCTCAGGCGTGCCGCTGTTTTTTGGGAATCAAGAAGCGCATCATGGTCGCCGCCGAAATACTGAACGGGCATGTCAAGAGCGGACAGCTCCCGGTCCGAAAGGAGCGGAATGGTTTCCGTCAAGGGCCTGAAATGCTGTGATACCAGATCCTGAAACTCGAGTACTTCCGGAGGAACGGCGGTTTTGTGATAGACGAGCCTGTTCAGCCGTTCTTTTCCGGATTTTCCCGAAAGCATGCAGATGATTGCCTTGAGCATAAAGCTTTTCCGCTGCGGAGCTATCCCGGA
>NPID01002757.1_pt1 | contig 20999 bp, 14 predicted proteins | sample 8637491 | NCBI WGS metagenome assembly NPID01 (sample SAMN07420843, study PRJNA396082) | bioreactor metagenome | isolation source: sample BA6 brine-fed electro-methanogenic bioreactor BA | place: Japan: Kochi | collected 2016-06-14 | reverse complement strand
CCGGTAAACAAGCTTTTTTTTTGCTAAATATTCCTTTATGCTTGATTTCTTAGAAGAAGGGCGTATTTTTGGGCGCGATGAAAAAGGTATGGACGAAAATAAAACGTTTTGCCCTTCACCTGCGGTTCGAGGAACTTCTCGCGCTGGTGTTCTTCTTTCCGTCTGCGGCGGTAACGATGCGCGCGCACGCTTTCTTTGCGGAGGCAGGTAAAGTTCCCAAACATATACGGGGGGATGTCGCGCGAATCGTAGCTGTGATCGGTATGATTCTGGTTTTCGCGGGTGTGCGGAAATGGAACCCCGGCGGCAAGTTCTGGAAATTTATTCGCGAAGCCGCGCCTTTTGGGCTTGCTATTGCAATCTACACCAACCTTCACGACACGATTCACTTCGTAAACCCGAATGATATTCACTGGGCGCTTATCGCCATCGACGACTGGATGTTCGGAGTTCAGCCTGTTATCTGGGCGCAGAAGTTCTATCATCCCATCCTGACGGAGTATTTCAGTTTCGCGTATATGAACTACTTCGTGATTCCTCTTGCTATTCCATTCTTCCTTTATTTCAAAGGAAGATATTTCGCGTATCGTGAGACGATGCTAGGCATCATCCTAAGCTATTATTTCGGCTATATTCTCTATATCCTTTTCCCTGCGGCACCTCCGAGATTGGTTCTGGCGGATCAGTTCACACGGGATTTCACGGGATTCTTGTTCAGCAATGCTCAGAATTCAGTGATTATCTCCGCGGCCAGCAGTCGAGGGGCTTTTCCGAGTCTCCATTGCGCGACTACCCTTCTCTCGATGATATACGCATGGAAACATACTCGAACTATGTTCTGGGCTTTTCTGCCCATCGCGGTGAGCCTCGTTATTGCAACAGTTTATCTGCGTCATCATTACGTTATCGACATCATCGCAGGATTCGCTCTTTCGGTATTCGTCTATCTCGTCGCTCCGAAGATCGACAAATGGTGGTGCAAGAAACGAATCCGCGCGGGCACCGACGACGAAGCCTGCGGATGGGTCGATACCTCCAAATAGAATATTCCCCCTTGATAAAACCCCGTTCATCGTTATTTTATAGAGCATTGTAAACTCAATAGCGAGAGTTAATTATGAAACGGACACCACTAAGCAGACTTAGAAATATCGGAATCATGGCGCATATCGACGCCGGCAAGACCACGACCACTGAGCGTATTCTCTTTTATGCCAAGAAGATACATCGTATGGGCGAGGTCGATGAAGGCTCTGCTACCATGGACTGGATGGAGCAAGAGCGCGAACGAGGAATCACCATTACCGACGCCGCGACTACCTGCTTCTGGAAAGACCACCAGATAAATATCATCGATACACCCGGGCATGTGGATTTCACTATCGAGGTAGAACGCGCTCTTCGAGTTCTCGATGGCGCGGTGGCGGTTTTTTGCGCGGTCGGCGGGGTGGAGCCCCAGAGTGAGACGGTTTGGCGTCAGGCGGAGAAATACAAGGTTCCGCGAATCGCATATGTCAACAAGATGGACCGTATGGGCGCGGATTTCGAAGGCGCTCTGGATTCGATTTTCGAACGCCTTAAAGCCAAGCCTGTCTGCCTGACAATACCGGTGGGCGAGGCCGAAGATTTTCGAGGCATCATAGACATCCTCGACGGCAAGTTCATCGAGTTCGATCAGGAGGAATTCGGCGCGGTTTTCGAGGAGACGGAAATTCCCGAGGAGATGATGGAAGAATACGAAACTCGCCGTTCGGAACTCATCGAGGCGGTTACCGAGTATTCGGAGCCGGTTCTCACGGCTTTCATCGAGGGCGAGGAAATCACTTCAGAGTTGCTGAAACCCTCTATTCGCAAGGGTGTGCTCGATAGGAAACTTCTTCCTGTTCTTACTGGAAGCTCCCTTCATAATATCGGCGTTCAGAAGCTCATGGACGCCATCGTAGATTACCTCCCCGCGCCCACCGATTTACCGCCGGCTATCGGTATGAATCCCGAGAAAGAGGCGGAGGAAAAGCGCGAACTCACGCCAGAAGCTCCTATGAGTGCCCTCGTTTTCAAAATAGCTACGGATAAATATGTCGATAAGCTGGTCTTTATGCGGATTTACAGCGGTTCTGTCGATAAGAAGCTGGGGATGCTGAATCCACGAACTGGCAAAAGGGAACGGATATCGCGTATTTTCCAGATGCACTCGGATAAGCGCGAACAGCTCGAGGAAGCCGTGGCCGGTGATGTCGTCGCGGTTGCGGGACTTCGCGAGGTCAAAACCGGCGACACCCTCTGCGACCCAAAAAAGCCTATCATATATGAACAGATGACCTTCCCCGAACCAGTTATCTTCGTGGCCATCGAGCCTAAATCAACAGCCGATTCGGCTAAGCTGGAAGAGTCCCTGGCTCGTCTTGAAGAGGAAGACCCAACTTTTAAAGTCCGCGAGGATAAGGAAACCGGACAGACCATCATTGCCGGCATGGGAGAGCTTCATCTGGAGATTCTCGTCGATAGGATGATACGTGAATTCGGCGTGGCGGCGAATGTAGGCAATCCTCAGGTGGCATATCGGGAGACAATTATCGATAAGGCTAAGGCAAAATATACAGTCGATAGAAGCCTTGGCGAAAGCACTCAGTTTGCCGAAGTCTCTCTGGAGTGCTATCCGCGGGAACGGGGCATGGGTTTCGAGTTTAGGGATGAGTTTGACAACTGCAGTTTCCCGGAGGAGTTCCGGCGGGCGATCGAGGCGGGAATTCGGGATACACTGGAATCGGGGCCGATCGCAGGATATCCCCTTCTGGATGTCGGCGCCAAGCTTATCTCTGCCAAATGGAGCGAGGACAGTTCGAATGCCATGGCTTTCCGTGTGGCGGCGGTAAATGCCTTCTCGCGTGCTCTTAACGACGCCTCCCCCGTTTTCCTCGAGCCGGTGATGGATGTCGAGGTGGTAGTGCCGGAAACAAATATGGGCGAGGTCTTGAACGATCTGGCTATCCGTAGTGCCCATATTGAGAATGTCAGCGACCGGAAAGACCTTAAGGTAATCGACGCCACCGTCCCCCTTGCCGAGATGTTCGGATACTCCACTACGCTTCGGAATCTCTCACAGGGACGGGCGACATACACGATGCAGTTCTCCAAATACAGGCGTCTGCCAGGCCATCGCGAAAAGACTCTAATCGAAAAAATTCGGGGCTTTTAAATTTGGATCATCCTAAAAGCGATGAATTTAAAGGGCAGGTAAGGGGAACCTGCCCTCTGAAGAGAGTGCCCAAATCGGACACCCTGAAATAGTGTATCCTTTTTCATTCAGAAGTAAATACGTAAATATACGTAATTTTAGACATTTTTTATCGATAACTCATTGATTTTCAACAAAGAAGAAAAAACGAAAAATCTTTTTTTTATTTTATTGTTGACATATTCAAGACAGCCTCTACTATTACCCTTAACCGATACTTGATTAGGAATTGCGCTAATACAGTCTCGGAAAAGCTGAAAATGAAATACCGTCGTTTGATGTTCTCTGTTTGAATTCGAGCACGCAAAAGCTTTCTAAGGAATCTCAAGAACCAGAGAAGGGAAGAGAATGAGAATCAAGGTATTGCTTGTAGATAGTCACGATATCGTATTGGATGGGCTCAAAGCCATTCTCAAAGAGGATCCTCTATTCGAATCCGTCGGGGAAGCGGGTTCCGGCAAAGAGTGTCTTGAGAAGATCGAAAAGACAACCCCTGACATCATCTTGATTGGCTTGGATTTGCCTCAAAATGAAAGTGTCGTTATGACCAGACGAATCCATCGCGGATATCCAGATGTGAAGATAGTAATTCTGTCCATGTATGCAGAGAAGGAGATCGTGACCGAAGCCCTTATATCAGGGGCAAGCGGGTATATTCTGAAGTGTGAGCCTTCGGAGAACATCTTATTCGCATTAAAACAGGTATCGGAAGGGCAAAAATATGTATCGCCCAGCCTTCATGAATATCTGGTAGAGTTCATTTTGAATCCCGAAAAGAAGTCTGACAAGAAAGGTATCGGCCTTCTTAGCGACAGGGAGTTGGAGATCATACAGCTCATAGCAGAAGGGGACTCCGCAAAAGATATCGGCACAAAGCTCCACATCAGCAGGAGAACGGTTGAAACTCATCGTAGCAATATTATGAAGAAACTGGGTCTTCATTCGATTGTTGAATTGGTTAAGTTCGCAATTCAAGAAGGAATTGTGCATATCAAGCGTTTGAGATAATAATATATTTGTTTTCTGTAAATCTTTTTCCTTCGGAAACTCATAAGTAGCCTATAGGACGCTACATGATGGAAATTTGCCCGTTACACTTTGAGAGAAAAACAAACAGTTTGAGTTCTGACTTCCGAAATATACTATATTTACATTCCTATTTAGCTAAGTATCATTTCAGTTATAAGGTGCAGAACAAGGGAATGTTCTGTAGTTGAAAAAAACATAAGAAATAATGTTGTTTTATTTGTGTTATATATTATATTTTTGACGTCGTGATTTGGGCGAGTAAGATGTTCAAGGATCATTTTGCGAGCTTGAAAGCGATATCTTTGAGGCGCTGAAATCTACTCTGCAAAGACCATATTAGAGTAGCAAAAGGGCGCACGGAAGGCGAAAGATCTTCGCATTTCGGAGAGGGCACTCCTCAAGGAATACGCGCGGATTTCCCACCTTATAATCCGCGGTTGCAACAACCCCGTAAACGGGCCGAAGAGTCCGCAGGTTCTATACCTGCGGACTGGCCCGGATAGGATTTTTTTTGAGCGAGAAATTTCGGCACGCATTTACCAATATCAGGGTAAAGTTGGTTTTCTTAAAGAATACTAAAATATGAAGTATAAATACTACATCCTCCTTGCCAAGAACGATAAGGGCTATTATGAGATCCATAGGGAGAAGTGTCCCCGCTTGAAAAGAGGGATGCAAACGCACTTCCTGGGGGAATTCGATAATTGTCATGGTGCTATAGAAAAGGCCAGAGCTATGTGGAGTTATGTCGATGGATGCTCCTGGTGTTGTTTTGATTGTCATAACTCTACTTTACAAATACTATAAGTATTATAATCCAATTACCTAATTTTATAAAGGCCATTTAGACATGGGAGAATTTCTCCTTGCGCTCCTTTTCTCGATTGCTAAATTGATTATTGAGAAAAATTAGTTTAGCAATTGATTATATGGAGTTTAGACGATGAAGAAAAAATGGATATATGTAATACTCGGCCTTCTTATAAACATATGTCTTGGAACGGTTTATTCGTGGAGCGTTTTTAAGAAACCCCTCGAAGAATGTCTTGCCTGCACGGCGACTCAGAGCGGGTTGCCGTATATGGTATTTTTGGCCGCATTTGCCTTTTCTATGCCCTTTGCGGGCTTTTTTCTGGAAAGGCTCGGACCTCGGCTGACTGTCATCATCGGGGCTTTATTCGTCGGCGGCGGATGGGCTGTTTCGTCGTGGGCGGGGAGTATTCAGGTTATCACGGTTACATATGGTCTTGTCGCCGGGATGGGCGTCGGAATAACCTATGGCGCGCCTCTCGCAGTTTCGGCAAAGTGGTTTCCCGACAAAAAGGGCCTTGCCCTCGGCTTGACATTGGTAGGGTTTGGCCTCTCGCCATTCGTAACAGCACCTCTTGCAAGATACCTTATTGAAACAGTTGGAGTTATGGCCGCTTTCAGAGTTCTTGGAATAGTCTTTTTGGGCGTGCTTATCCTGCTCTCTTTGCCTATGAGATTCCCACGGGAAGGGGAAGTTGTTGCAAAGGACGGGTCGAAGAAATCCAAAGCCGAGGTGGAGCTTGTGCCGTCGCAGATGCTCAAGACAAAGCAGTTCTATGGCCTCTGGCTTTGCTATATAATTGGAACTCTGGCTGGCTTGACTGTGATAGGCATCACAAGCCCATTCGCGGAGGAAATCGCAAGACTATCCGCGGGAGCCGCGGCGGTTTCTGCGTCGATTTTTGGAATTTTCAACGGCATCGGACGCCCTATATTCGGTTCTTTAACCGATAAGATAGGGCCGAAAAGGTCGGCTATTATTTCTTTCATGCTGATAATTTTCGCTTCGATTTTGGCTATTGCTTTTGGGCATGTCCGTCCGATTTATTACCTGGCTTTCGCTATTTTCTGGATGATCCTCGGCGGATGGCTGGCTATAGCTCCTGCGGCCACAAGCGCATATTTCGGACTGAAACATTATTCCAAAAATTATGGATTCATGTTCACGGCTTACGGCATCGGCGCGCTAATCGGAATGCCGATTTCGGGGAGATTGCGCGATGTCCTCGGAAGCTACACTTATACCTTCTATCCAATGATCGCGTTGGCTGTAATAGGCATTATTCTGGCGGCTTTCACATTGAAAAAGCCGCAAACGGAGTAACAGGTCTGATTGAGGGGGACGCATTATTGGAGCGATCAGACGGCAGACGAGATTGACAGTTAAGCTCAGAGTTAAACATAATTGCTGATTTTTCTTTTGTTTTTATAAAATTGATCGGAGTTAAATATGAATGGCAAAGCCAACGCTGTTTTACGGGATGTCTTCGGTTACGATTCTTTCAGACCCCTTCAACTGGATATCATCAACAGTGTTCTTAGGAAAAAAGATAGCTTGGTGATTATGCCCACCGGCGGTGGGAAATCCCTCTGTTATCAGATTCCAGCATTGATTTTCGACGGCCTTACTATAGTCGTCTCCCCTCTAATTTCATTGATGAAGGATCAGGTTGAGCAACTCAAGGAACTGGGTGTGAAGGCCGTTTTTCTGAACAGCTCGCTCTCATCGGAAGAGTATTCGTCAAATTTAGCCGAAGTTCGCAGTGGGCGTGCGAAACTTCTATATGTCGCCCCGGAAACACTGATGATGAATAGAACCTTGAATCTTCTGGACGGGCTGAAGATCGACTGTCTTGCTATCGACGAAGCCCACTGTATTTCAGAATGGGGGCACGATTTTCGCCCGGAATATCGGCAGTTGACCGAGGTAAAATCCCGCTTCTCCGACGCAGTTTGTATCGCCTTGACTGCGACAGCCACGGAACGGGTTCGTGAAGATATAAAACATAGCTTATCCTTTCAAAGCACAGATGAATATATCGCCAGCTTCAACCGTGAAAACCTTTATCTGCAGGTGATACCCAAGCGCAACGCCACGGAGCAGACTATCCAGTTTCTGCGCAATTATCCCAATCAATCCGGAATTATTTACTGCTTTTCCAGACGGCAGGTGGACGAACTGACGGAAGATCTCGCGGAAGAAGGTTTTTCGGTAAAGCCTTATCACGCAGGCCTCGAAGACGATGTCCGAAAAGAGAACCAGGAGCTTTTCATTCGCGACGATGTCCAGATTATCGTGGCGACTATAGCTTTCGGAATGGGTATCAACAAGCCGAATGTCCGGTTCGTTGTCCATTATGACCTGCCGAAAAATATCGAATCATATTACCAGCAAATCGGCAGAGCCGGCAGGGACGGTTTGAAAGCCCATTGTCTGCTTCTATTTTCCTACGGCGACGCCGGCAAAATCCGGTTTCTTATCAATGAGAAGGCCGGTGTGGAAAAACAGGTTGCTCAGATGCATCTCGACAAGATAATCGAATACTGCGAAGAAGAGGAATGCAGGAGAATACCCATATTGAACTATTTCGGCGAGGAGTATTCTGGCGGCAACTGCAAAACCTGCGACAACTGTGTTGAAGGAACCGCGGAAAAGACCGATATTACACTTGCGGCTCAGAAGTTCTTGTCATGTGTTTTTCGAACGGATGAAATTTTCGGGGAAGCCCATATTATAGATGTCCTGCGCGGGTCAAAATCCCAAAAGGTGCTCGATAAGGGGCACGATAAGGTTTCCACCTACGGCATTGGTATGGAGTATTCCAAGAAACAATGGAGCTATTTCGCACGGCAGTTTCTGAAATATGGCCTTATCGAAAAAGACCTTAGATTCGGCAGTTTGAAGCTCACTCCAAAAGCCTGGGAAGTCCTGAAAAACAACGAACCGGTGATGGGTTATCTCAAAGAACGGGAGCACAAGAGAAAAATTCAGGACGATGCATACGATTATGATACCGAGCTGTTCGAGATCCTTCGCGGAGAAAGAAAACGTCTCGCCGATATTTCCGGGCTTCCCCCCTATGCCATTTTCCCCGACAAAACTCTGGTGGAGATGGCCACGTATTTCCCGAATTCCAAACAATCCTTGAGCGGGATGTTCGGAGTGGGAAGGGTTAAATTGGATAAGTATGGGGATGTTTTCCTGCAATTTATTCGCGATTATTGCACTGAAAAGGGAATCGAAGAGAAAGAGAAGAGTTTTTCGAAAAAGCTTCGAAAATCGGAGCGAAGAAGGCATCACGAAGTTGGCGAAAAATTCAATGAGGGAAGCTCGATATATGAGCTTGCGGAGGAATATGTGGTTCAACAGGGCACGATAATGGGGCATCTGCATAAGTTCTTGATGGACGGTTTCCCGCTCAGACTCGATGGCCTACAGAATCTCTGCAAATTGCCGGAGGAACAGCAGAAATCTGTATTCGAGAGTTTCGCGAGGAACGGCGCCCAGTTGCTTCGCCCCATATTCGACGATTTGGAGGGCAATATCGGGTATGACGACCTGCGGTTACTGCAGTTGCTGTATTTATGCGAGAAGGGGGAACCGGAGCTTGGGTCTTCCCCAAAATCCGCACAGCAAGAATCTCAAAGCATTCAACAGAAGGATAAATCGACGGCATCGAGAATCAAAAGTGAGTTTCCGAACTCGTTTAAAGAATGGGGGGAACAAGACGATATTCTGCTCGCCGAGAGATATCGCGCTGGTTCGACAATATGGGAGCTTTCAAAACTTTTCGATCGATACCCCGGAGATATTGTCAACCGCTTGAAGACTCTCGGCCTTAAATAGATTTCCCTTTTGGGAGTTTTTCTCTTGACTTTTAACACGATTTGTTTGATATTGAAAGTATGATGGATTATAAGAACATCGTTATAATACTTTTTTTTCTCGCTTTCGCCTGTTTCGCTCAGGATATCGAAGCGGAAGAGATCATGGGCGACAGCGTGGTTTTCATTCAAAGGGTCAATATCTGTTCGGAGATAGATTTGGAGGGGATCGCTGTGGATGATACTTTCCCGGGAGCCTATGTGGACGGCGATTTCGCTATCTGGGAACATCCAATGAGCTATTTCCTCTCCGATTCCTGTTTCTGGGACTATCGATGCAATCCCGGCCACACTTTCGACGGCTTCAACGATTCCCTGGTTTTTCGTCTGGCGATTTGGCGGCATGGATACGCATATTGCGGAGTTTATTCGACTCATGGCGATGTCTCCGATGCCCTTTTCCTCTTATGCAACAAGGAAGTAAACCCGGTTACGACCTGGGGACGCCCCTTGACCCGCGACGACATCTACACCGGCGCTTTTTTCTCCCGCGATTACAGCCAGAATATGCTCTCCCAGTTCCTTCATCATCAGTATGAGAAAATTACTGACAACGGCCACGTTTTATCCGGTGCATTGCCGATTTTGAAAGACCGATTATGCCTCGACCCTCCGGCGGACTCCTCCGGAAGCTATCTTTATGGGTATAACCTGCTCGATTTCGCCCTGTTCAACAACCTCGATAAGCCAGTATGGACTCTGGCGTCCAAGATACAAGTTCGGCGGGGAGACGGGGTTTACAGCGGTTGCTGGTATTCGGGCATCCCGGTAATCGAAGGTCCCACCGGCGCGAGCTATTTTATCGAAAATAATACCTGGTGCGCTCTATGCCCCGATTCCATGGGCCTCTGCACCGGAGAATCCCAACGGGGATTTAGTGTCGGGTATTCTGGCGCGGACAATTCTGCCATCCGCATGTCCGGAGGTTCAAACAACATGACAGAAGCCTGGGGCTATCTGGACGGCGTTCTGCGGATGCACATCCTCAATTGTTGCACTCGGGATTATGCGTCGGCAAATTATTACGCCTTCGACACTTTCCCGGATTCGGTGCGGATGAGAATCGACCTCAGCAGAGCGGCGGTTCAATCGAATATTCGCATGGCGGTGCTTGCCGATTCAATCTGGGCGGACGACATCTGGGAAGACCCAGACCCCGGCCACGACAGCAATCCTCCGCCCATAATCATCCGTGCCGACCCCGGCTGGAACGGTGTCCTTCAGCCCGAGATTACCGTCACACCTTCTGAAACACTGGATATGGGCCCGGTTCTCGTCGGCGAGAGCGCTATAAATAGCTTCTTAATAGACAACATCGGCGATACCACGCTGGTAATAACTACCATCCACCACTCGAACCCGTCCGATTTCGGGTTGCTCTACGATGTCTATACTCCAGCCCATACATCTTCGGATATAATGGTGAGTTTCAATCCAACTTCCGCGGGGCATTACGAGGACATCGTTACGGTTTACACGAACGTTCCCTGTTTCTCCATGTTCAATCTTTATATCGTCGGCGAGGGTATCGAGATAGACCCCATGTTCCCGGAACTTGTCGAGCCACTGCCCGGAACATGGACTTCCTGCGCCGACCAGAACATCATCCTGCGCGGAATCTGTTCGGACACTAACTGTTGCGGGAAAATCATGGAGGAATCGGTCGTTCTGGATGTCGGCGGTGTTCTGCATACTGGAGCTGACTCCAGCGTCAGGGTCATCGACGATACTCTGATATATTACACTCCATACCCCCCCCATCTTTTCCGCAATGGCGACACCGTCGAAGTTTGCCTCGCTAACGCCGCTGATACCTGCGGGGTGGTTTTCGACAGCCTTCCCTACTGCTGGAGTTTTATGGTGGATTTGAATCCGCCGGATATCATATTCCACTATCCGCCGCCGGATACCGTTCTGACCGATCCATCGCCCACAATTTCGATCTGCCTTTTCGATTCCCTTTCAGGGCTCGATACGAACAGCATCGTGCTGAATGTAGATGGCGAAGTTGCCGAACCGATTATGATTTTCGCGGACTCATGTTATCTTCTCGAATATCCTCTGCCGAACCCGATGCATTACTCGGACACCCTCGAATACTGCATTCGCGCTACGGACACCACGGACTATTGCCCGGACAATACCCTCGACACATGCTTCTATTTCTCCCTTTGGTCGGCTGGGCCATTGGGGAATCTGATTATTCCCTGGGACGGCGCAGTTTCAGCGTGCACGAATCAGGAGATTCATATCAGCATCGTCGATTCTCAAGGGGTCGATTCCCTCACGATAATTCTGGCGATAGGCGGCGATACTTTGACTATTGCGGATTCGCGCCTTTCATTTATCGACGACTCACTACTCATCTTCGTCCCGAACGAAGGCTATTGGAACGACAACGACACAATTACAATCAGCTTGATTGCCGCGAATGACAACCTCGGCGCCCCCCTCGGAAATCCTTTCAGTTTCGATTTCTACACCGATTTCACCCCACCCGTGTCGGAACTCGTCCAGCCCATCGAGGACGAATGGATTCAATATCTCGAAACGCCTGTGGGTATTTCATTTGAAGACCGCGTTTCCGGTATTCTCCTCGATTCATGCTACCTCGACATCGAGGGGCACATCTTCCATTTCGCAGAAATCCTCGCCGATATTTCGCCCGATTCCCGAAGGGGCAATGTAGTCGCCTATCCCAGCGAGGCGGGTCTGAACTTCAACCCCGGCGACAGTATCTTCGTGACATGCTACATGTGCGACGATCCCGACACATGTCCGCCCAACTGTTCGGAAACGGTTCATCGAATCCTTTTCGAGCCCATGGCGACATGCCAGATTTACCCGAACCCCTTCTCCCCCAATGCAGACGGCGTGAACGATTTCATCGTCTTCGATTACCCGCGAATGTTCATCGAGTCCGCGCAGTTGAGCATATTCAATATCAAAAACAGGCAGGTTCTGAAAAAAGAAATCGGCCCGACCGAGAACGGCGAGTTCGAAATCAGGTCGTGGGACGGCAAAGACGACACCGGGGCGAAACTGCCTCCGGGGCTTTACATCTATATCATCTCGAATGACAATCGAGTTCTGTGCAGTGGGACAGCAATTATCGCGAGATAGAGGAGAGACGCCCGACGGAAAAACAATGTTGACAATCCTTTTCGTGGGGCTAAATTAATCTTGAATTCCAGTTCGTCTAAAAGCAAAACGATGGAGAAAAGCAGATGGAAGAGCAAATTCGGCAAATAGTGAGATCACATTCGCGGCTTATCATGCACGACAAGTTCTATTTCTGGCCGGAAATTCCCCGCAAGAAGCTGAACACTGTCCTCAAATCCTACGCCAAGGGCATTCAGCCGTCGGAGGTCCTCGCCCTTATCGACAACACCGTTTTCGGAAGCGCCAAAGACGGCGGAATAATCACGACCCATGAATTTATCGCTCATAATCCGCTGGAAGGCCCACGCAGAGCCCTCTTTGGTGCGATTCAGTCCGTCACTCTCGCCGAGGGATTAGTCAGCACGATTCATATCAACGACGGCAAATTCCTCGAACTCAGCATTCAGGAACGCCAGCCGATAATGACCTTCGTCAAAATGTTGCGGGAAATTGTGAATCTCCATTCGCCTCAAACCGCTGTGCAGAGCGAAACTCAATCCCCGGTGGAAGCCCTCAAACAGCTAAAAGAACTCCTCGACAGCGGGATTATCACGCCGGAGGAGTTCGAAATCAAACGCAAGGGTTATCTGGAAAAGCTCTGAGGGGATTTATTCGACCATAAAATCCGGTGAGATTCGGCCATCTTCGTCGAAGCGAACGCCCTCGGCTTCGAGGAGTGCTCGCTGACGCGCGTAAGATTCCTCGTCGCGAAACCCAATTTCTCGCCTGGAATTCACAACTCGATGCCATGGCAAATCGTGTTTTTCCGAACACGACCGAAGGATACGGACGACCTGCCGCGCTCCTCGTGGCGATCCTGCTTTCCGCGCCACCGCGCCGTAGGACATCACATATCCGCGCGGTATTCCGCGGATAATCTGGATGACCCTATTTGTGAATTCGGTAGCCATTTTATCGTGCTCAACGTGCCTTCGGCACGATTCGCTTCGGCATAGTCAGCTTACTCATTTCAGATACACCACCCGTTTAGTCGCGGTCGCGCCGCTGTCCACCCGCGCCCGGACGAGATAGACGCCGGAGGGGAGGGATTCGTCGGGGCGCCAAACGATTAATCCCCCTAAATCCCCCTTTGACAAGGGGGACTTTCGCTCTTCCTCCCCCCTTGTTAAAGGGGGGTCGGGGGGGATTATATCCGCAACCCGTCGCCCGTTCACATCATAAATTTCCACAGTAAAACCTTCTGGATTCCCGTTTTCACGGGAATGACAATCGAGGGTGATTGTTACCGCGGAGTTGAAGGGGTTGGGGTAAGTGTGCATTTCAAACGCTATCGGAAGGTTTTCATCTTCTTCGATAGTTGAGCTACCGAGGGAGTCAAGTTTTGCTACGAAAAAATCGTAATCCCCTGCGCCGAAGGAAGATACTGCGCCCGCAATTGCGAAGCCGCCGTCTTCGGTAGGGATAACAGCGCTACCCAAATCATAATTATCGCCCCCGAAATATGCATTCCAGAGAGTGTCCCCTTCTGAATCAAGACGAGAGACCATAATGTCTTTCAGAGATGAAACTGTATGCTGAACTGTATTAATTGCAATAAACCCTCCATCGGGGAGTAGTTTTATGTCTTGTCCAACACAACTGTATCCCATGGTATACCTTTTTGACCAAACCGTTTCGCCCAATTCGTTTAGCTTTAGTATCCACCAATCTGATACAAAGGGAGCTACGTCATAAGCCCCTGTAAGAAGAAAAGCTCCATCACTGGTAGGAGTTAATGCACTCATATAGTTGTTGTATGGGGCTGGATAGTCATTTATCCAAACAGTATCTCCATACTCGGTCATTTTCATTGTTAATAGCTTGAAGTAACCCACCGAAGGGCTGAGTTGTCTCTTTGTTATTGAAAGCAAATAGCAACTATCGCTCGTTGTCGCAACACTTTTTATATATTCAAAGCAATTATATTCGCCGAATTGATTTGACCATATTAATGTTCCTATAGAATCCGTTAATACTGCGCAGGCATCTCCAAAGCTTCCATCTCCGGCGGTTCCTACTAATAAGATATCTGAATTTGGCAATAATATTGAGTGTTGTAAGTGGTCCATATAGTAGCTTCCGTAGAATCTTGTCCACAAAGAATCGCCGGTCTCGTCTAATTTCATTAAGAACATATCTCTACTGGAATTAGCAGGATTGAACATTTCTCCCGTAAGATAATATCCACCTGTTGTCTGGATAAGCCTACTCCCTTCATCAACCTGATCAGAATATCCAAATGTTTTTGACCAGAGTTCATTTCCCAGTGAATCGACTTTTAAGAGGTAAACATCAGGGTAATCCTCTTCGCCAAATCCAAAGGATTCTGTTGTGCCGGCTATTAAGAACCCCTTATCGGTTGTCTGGATAATGTCATAGGGTCGATCGTCTGCTGGTCCGCCGAAGGTGCGTTCCCAGCCAGCGAAGAGGTTTGTGGTGATAAGATATATCAGTAATATTACATAAATTCTAATTTTCATTTTAACTCCTTTAAATATGAGGGGAAGCATAATAATCCTAATATATCTTAACTAGATAACTACAAATATTTCTTACATGAGTAGCATCAGCAGGTGTAGAACATGTTTCGCATGGACATGGATCTTCTGGTTCGCATTCTGTTCCACAGTCTTTATCTTTGCAGATGCCGATAGGGTAATTAGGCGTGCCTTCGTATGCTGATATCTCGTATTTAGGGCTCAATCCTCCATCATCATAGTATATTTCCATAACAATGTTATTTTGAACCATTTCTACTTGATCGGCGTATGGAACATTCCATTGATCCCAATCCCCAACATCCTCGCAGACGTAAGTGGTATCTGCCACAGCAGTGACTGCGATGAATACAAATGCCAATACGGCAAAGATATATGATTTCTTCATATTTAAACTCCTTGTTTTATTTTAAGTTAGTTGAAGTTTAAAAAAACGCCTGCGCAAGATTTCCTCACGCAGGCGAAACACAATGAAAACCAGTCTGTCCGTCAGAAATACAGATAGTTAACGCCCCTCCTCCATATATTTCAGGAGTTTCTTTGCGCTTTAGAACAACTGTCGCCTTTTCCTTATGTCCGTTTCGTGCGTTCATAAGCATTCTTGTCTGTTTCTAAAAATAAAATAGGGTATATGAATGCTAATGTCAAGGAAAAAATGGCTCATCCCCAAATTTTCCGCAAATCTATTTTTCGTCTCGCCCGTCATTTCAGATACACCACCCTCTTTGTCGCGGTTTGGTCGCCAACAGTCGCCCGCACCAGATATACTCCGGAGCCGAGGGAAGGGGCGGGATGCCAGACGAATTCGTAGGGGAGACCCTTGTGTTCTCCCGTTGAACGGGCGGGCACAAGACCCGCCCCTACGGACACTTCGACAGGCTCAGTGACCGGCTCTACCAAGCGCCCCGATACATCGTAAATCTCGATTGCAAAACCTTCTGGATTCCCGATTGCTCGGGAATGACAATCGAGGGTGATTGTTACCGCCGAATTGAAGGGATTCGGCCAGGCTGAAATCTCGAATGTTTCCGGTTGGATCGACGTTTCGATATAAAGGGGATCTTCGATTATCTCGAAATGGCTGTATGGCGGGATGCTGGCCGAGAGGACTCCTCCCGCCCACGACCACGTCCACGCGCCGATGACGTCGGAGGGTTCGTCGCAGGTCAATCTGATGTTGGCGGCGTCCGAATTGAGGTAGCCGTAAATTGTGTCCGGCGACAGGTAGGACAGGGCGAGGTCGATCGGGCCGGAATCGCTCCAGATGCCCAAATCGCCCATTACGGCTGAATCGGAGGAGAAGGTGTAAACCACCATCGGTTGAGAATCCGGGCTGAAGGTCGCTACCACTCCCTCAGCGCGGGCCGTTATTTGCGGCAACGACGAATCCGAGGGGAAAGTCAACGGGCCGGAATCCGTCCTGCACAATATCACGCCCTTCCCCTCATCGGCGGAGAAGCGGATAGTCGCCTGCCCGGCTATTCTGCTGACGTTTGAGCTAAGCCCGGTTTCGCCCTGCAGGTAGGGATAAATCAGCGCCGAAAATTTCGTGTTAGCCGCTGTTTTGCGGCATCTGACAACTGAATGATCCGCCCAGGCGAGGTAGCCGGTCTCGTGGACATCCGTCTCGATTGCGATTTCGCTCGGGCCATCGACGGCGTCCACGACGAGTTCCATCGCGGCGGAGTCGGTGCCTGTCCAAATCCCGCCGGTGCCGGTGGATATGAAACCTCCCGATGACAGCAGACCGTCGCCGTGACATTGGAAGGTGTATTCCGCGGAGGAGCTCCTGCGCATATCGTCGATCACCACGCAGAATTTGTCGTGCAACAGCGCTCCGCGCCTGCGGATGTCGGTGCTCTGGTAGTTCGTGGTCGCTTCGCCGTAATAGAGGCCGGGGAGTTCGAAGGTCTTCTCGATGTAGCTGTCCTGCGGCAGAAGCGTCGATGTCCCGGAGCCGTTGACTAAAATCATGTTGTGATTCGTGCTGGCATTCACCCGGTCGCGTTCGCTGTATTGGATATAACCCGGATCCAGCGCGATGTCCTCGTGGTATGCGTTGATGAAGAAGGACGTCTCGTCCGCCTGATTGTGGGTGGATGTGTTCGCGACACCGTGTTCCGCGAGGAAATGGAAATACACGCTCCCCTTTTCGACGTCCCCGCGGAAAATGAGATTGCCGGCTTCGGGGAGGGAGGTTAAACCCGGCTGGAGTTCCGGGCCGGGTTCGGCGCCTGTCGCGACGAGCATCGGGTAGAGGAACATCCTGGAGCCGCCGCCTGAAAATCCCCAGTAGAAAGCCGCATCGCGTTCGGCGAAGGGGGCGGTGTGGCAGAGGCCATTGTGGCGAAAGGTGTCGTCCAGGGGCGGCATGGTGCCGTCGGGAAGGCGAATTGCGGAAATCCAGGCGTAGATGCTGTCCCACCCCTCGTGATACCAGAAGGTTCGGATATTGCCGCTCTCCTCGCCGCCGCAGGGGTCTTCGTAATAATCGGTTATGTCGCCGCAATAGTGCTTCATCCCGACGAAGAACTGCAGAAGGTGCTCCATGGCGTATTTGAAATAATGCGGCCCCTCCGCGAAACCGGTTATTTGGGATGGGTCGGACTCGTCCTGAAAGGCGACCTTGTTGGCCTTGGTCATGGCGTAATCGATCCATTCGCCGCCGGCAGAGGGCACTGTGACCGCCGCGCAACCCAGCGCCCCCGCGACGATGAGCTTGTGGTTCATGAACAGGCTGATATCGTCCACCACGTAGCCCAGTGCCCAGGTGGTAGCGCCGTTGTAGATGGTGTTCGCCAGGTTCTCGATTCGGGCCGACGATACGCTGATTCCCGCGCCCTGCAGGATGTCGTATGCACAGCAGTATTGAATAAGGCGTTCGCAGGGATAATGATAGGCGGAATTCTCGAACACGGTGCCGTCGAGGCCGGTCATCATGTTGTTTATGTAATCGACGGCCTTCGCCTGCAGGGCGTCCCGCTGGGCGGTGGTGAGCGTGTCTCCCGACGGCTGAACTCCGAAATAGAGGACAAACGCCGCGCACATCGCGATTCTGGAGCGCGTGAAATCCTCCAGCTGAGAGGTGTTGCCGGAGGTGGCGTTCGCGCTCGACCAAACGCTTGAATAATAGCCGCTGAAAGGCGATTCGTCCAGCCGCGACGCGATATCCGCCGAATCGCCGGCGGTGAACAGGATGCGCGGATGGTTGGGTTCGAGCACGGCGGAGGGCGTCCACGCCGAAGCGAAGACGGAAACGGCGACGAGGGTAGAAAATATGAGAATGGGAAGTTTCATTTCAGATAGACTATCCTTTTCGTTGCTGTCTCCTTCCCTGCTCTGGCCCGCACGAGATATACCCCGGAACCGAGGGTTTCATCCGGTATCCAGACGATTCTTGTTTCGTAGGGGTTTGACGCCGGCAAACCTGCGCGGGCATGTCGGCGCCATGCCCCTACGCGCCTCCCGTTCACATCGAACACCTCCACCTCCGCACCCGCCGGAGCGGAAATGGTTACCGCGGAATTGAAGGGGTTGGGGTGGGCGGAGAGGGAGAAGGTTATTGGTCTTTGCGGTATTTCGGTTATGCCAGTGCTCGTGTCGTATTCATCAGCTCCGATATCCCAGGCACGGACGGGGCGATGACCTCCTTCAAAATCAAACGTATCCGCCCAAATCTCATCGGAGATGGTCGGGAAATAGAACATCTCAGCACCAGAGTTGATACAAGGTGAACCCTCGGCGAGATGAAAAAGAGTATCCTCGAAAAGAGGATCTGCACTAATATTGCCGGGACCAATCATAACAACGCTCGAACCGCCAATGTTAATATCCATGCTATCGAAAAGCGAATAGACAATCGCAAGCGAACAATCGGAGGTAGCATTAATCTCAAATCCGGAGTTGTCATATAGAATGGTATTTATCATCCCCTTGCGAATACCTTCAATATAAAGCCCGTCACCATTATTAGCGACAATTGTGTTATTAACAACGACCGGGTCTTCTCCGGTAAAATAAAGGCCTCCACCGTTGTTTTCTACAACGACATTATTTGATATTCTTGCACACCCTCCGCAATAGATACCGGCACCATTCGAAGCAGAGTTATTATTGATACGATTTCTTAAAACATCTGCATTATTCGAGATATACATTCCACCACCATATTCAGTTGCCTCATTGTCAGAAATTATATTATCCCCTATTGTCCTGTAATTAAGGTCCCAAAAAGCGGAAATACCGCCGCCATTAGAAGCCACATTATTTCCGATATAATTGTTTAATATGTGTATATTCCCTCGCGCATCTATACCCCCACCAAATCCACTTGCTATATTATTAGAAATTGTATTGCTTACTATCGAACCTCCTGAAAAATGATCCTCTCGATAAATTCCCCCACCGTTGTCAGCACAATTGTTACGTATAAAGTTAAAGCTAAATACCTCAGCACACGTTGCCATCCAAATTCCGCCTCCATCACCTTCAGTAACATTATTAGAAACTGTATTATTTGTAAAAACTACTTCACCCCATAAACACACGCCCCCACCATCTTCAGTCGCAACATTTGAATCAATTATATTGCTGTCGAAAGTCCCGCTTCCATCACTACCGCCGGAGATACTTATGCCTCCACCAATAGAAGCTTCGTTATTCCTTATAATGCAACCTGTAAATTCACCACCTCTTGAACTGAATAAACCTCCACCTCGTCCCAATGATCGGCTATGTTCAAGATTGCATTCTTCGATGATACCTGAAAAATGAAACGTATATATTCCACCGCCATATCCATCTGATTCACATAATGTTATATCGCATTGAGAAATAACTCCGCTTGCTTCTTGTAAATAGATTCCTCCACCGGAACCATTCGCCCCGCAATCGCGTAAAAGACAATTGTTAAGAGTAACAGTAGATGCGTAAACCCATACTGCTCCACCACATGAGTCTTCCCATGTAAGTCCATGTGCGTGTCCGTAAGCCATTTCGCAATAAGAAAGGCTACAGGCGTCGGAGGCGTAATAAAACCTTATCCCGTGCCAGCCGGGCGACCATTCGCCGGTATCAGATGGTAGGAATCTAATTGAATCGGTAACGGTGCCAAGTGCCTTTAATACCGCGGCGCTATCCACGAATAGTCTGTAATGGCCTAAGAAAATGACATCGACGCCGGGTGTTATCACAAGAGTATCGCCAGTTGCCACTCGAATTGTATCGTGGACTATATATGGCGAACCGGAAATATCCCATACCCCGGAAACATCGCCCCAGACATTCGTTTGCGCCAAACAACCTGACATAACTATAACCATTAACAAACCAATTATCCATCTTCTCATTTTCATTCCCCTTCCCCCCTCACCTCGAACCCATACAACCCCCATTTCGAGTCGTCGGGTTCGAGGTGGAGCGAGAGGTATTTCTTCACTCTGCTGACGAATTTCTCGCATTTGGCGCGAGCCTCCCGCGCCGCGCGGTATTTCTCCTTCTTGATACGGTTGGCGTCCTGCTGGGCGTCCCACGATGCCACCCAGGCGTCGAAGGCGGCGCGGAGTTCGTCCATGGCGGAGACCACGGCCGCAAGTTCCGGGTCGGCGGAATGTTCGTCCCACGCCGAAAGCACCGCCCGCGCGGCCTCCCGAACCTTCTCCCGCGACCGCGGCATTCGCGACGGGATGTCCAGCGTGACAAGCCATTTCTCCCCCACCACGAACTCAACGAATTTCTTGATATTCGACAGGTGAAGCTTCAATTTGTCGAAGGCTTTGTCTTCTGCATCGTCCGCACGAGTATTATCCATCATGTCGAACATATCGGCGTCGAGCTGTTTCGTGTCCAGATCGGATAAAAGAGATTGTCCGTCGGCGAGCATGCTATCGGGATTAAAAGGTTCGCCCATATTATCCGAGATAGCAAGAACCATAAGTTCAAAAAAACTCTTGAATTCTGAGAATGGAAGTTTAACTATTCGCTTTTTCGCCATATCAGCTCCTTCTTTTCTATTTTAAATATGATGTAATCCCTTGCAAATGTCAAACCTTTTATCGACCGGGACGATTTCCATCCCGCAATACTCATTTTCCAGCTCGAATTTCTCGTATGCGCGCTTTCAAGTGCTGTTTTCGATGTTACACGCGGCGTTTTCCAGGTTACATGAGATGAATTCCAAGTTACATGAGCCATTTTCCAGATTACATGAGACGTTTTCCAGTTGGAAATTGCCGGATGTAAGCTGGAAATCGTCATATGCGACCTGGAAATCGTTGGATGTAACGTGGAAATCGTCTCATGCGTCCTGGAAATCGATGGATGTAAGCTGGAAATCGCCAGATGTAAAGCAGAAATAGGTATCCGCGGCGCGGGAAATGACT
>NPID01007064.1_pt1 | contig 21083 bp, 21 predicted proteins | sample 8637491 | NCBI WGS metagenome assembly NPID01 (sample SAMN07420843, study PRJNA396082) | bioreactor metagenome | isolation source: sample BA6 brine-fed electro-methanogenic bioreactor BA | place: Japan: Kochi | collected 2016-06-14 | reverse complement strand
CGAAGCCCACGGCTACCCATCCGGTGGTCGGAGCCTGGGCTGTCATGGTCATTGATCCATCCTCGATGGTCCATGCAAGGACGAAGTCGTCGACGACGATTTCTTTCCCTGTTTCGGTGGCAACCGGTGTTGCTTCCCCCGAAGCCTCGGATCCGCATCCGATCACAGCAGCGGCAACCAGAATCGCCAGGGGAAGGTTCCCTGATCTTCCTTCCATTTTCATCCTCCTTTGCTAGTGGAACCATTGCCTACTATTATGGTTTGTAATGAAATGCGGGAAAAGGCCGCAGTATCTGTCTCATGAAGGAGGGAAGACGATCATGAAGATTACCATGCTGGTTCTCGCTGCCATAGCCGCCGTTTCAGCAGGTCAGGCCTGGCAGGAGATCACGGTTGACGGTTTTACCCTGAGGTGGGCAACGGTTGAAGGGAACAATCTGGCCGTACAGCTCAACGGGCCCACCACTGGATGGGTAGCCGTGGGCTTCGAACCAACCGCCGCCATGAAGGACGCCGACATCATCATAGGCTACGTGGAGGACGGAACCCTCTTCCTGAGGGATGACTTCGGCGATGGTCACATCTCCCACTCGCCCGATACAGAACTGGGTGGCACCGACGATGTAACCGGGATATCAGGTACCGAAGAAGGCCAGATCACATCCATCTCCTTCTCGATCCCCCTTGATTCCGGCGACGGCTACGACAGGCAGCTCACCCCGGGATCCACCGTGAAAGTCATACTGGCTTACGGACCCGATGGAGCAGACGACTTCGAAGGCTACCATGCCTGGGCAGAAACGGTCGAGGTGGAACTGTGAAGATGAGGACATTACTCACAGCCGCGGCCTTTCTGCTTATCTTCTCATGCGGTGACTCCACCGGTCCGGAGGAGGGCCCCGGAGGGGAGTCCACCTACTCGGTGGACGGATACAAGTTCACATGGCAGCAGGACCCGGAGTCCGATCAGCATCTCCTCTTCACCATTGAGGCTCCCACCACAGGCTGGGTCGCCGTTGGATTCGCCCCCACCGCCTTCATGGCCGATGCCAACCTGATACTCGGTTACATAGACCAGACGGTGGGCTTCATCAGGGATGACTTCGGCACAGGTCAGTTCACACACGCCGCTGACCTGAGCCTGGGTGGCACATCCGACGTGGAGCTTATGGGCGGCGGCGAGTCCGGGGGGGTTACCACCGTGAGTTTCAGGATCCCCTACGATTCCGGCGACCAGTACGACAGGGTCCTGGCGGAAGGGGAGACCTATACCTTCATATTCGCATACGGCTCCGATGGAGCGGACGATTTCACCTCTGCCCACGCCTGGGCTGAAACCGCCTCTTTCGAGCTATAGCTACAGGAGGAAAAGATGAAAGCGACCATACTGATACTCGCCCTGACCCTCCCAGTTTTCGCCCAGACCTACAACGGGAGCTTCCTCAATCTCTACAGCCCAATCTCCGGCACCGAGCAGGGCGACTTCGAGTTCTCCATGAACCACCGTTTCTTCGGTGCAGCGCTGAAGGACGAGCCTCTGGACACATTCTTCGGCCTGGACAACGGGGCGAACGTAAGATTCGGAATGAGATACTACGCCAGGGATGATTTCTATCTTTCCGCTTCACATGCCAGGCTCGGCAACAACAACTCCGTCAATGCCGGGTGGAGCATGTCGCCGGTTCAAACCATGCAGTTCGGGGTGGAATGCGGCTATACGAGCATAAAGCCATCGGGTTCCGAGGACCGCGAGGGGGGAATAATGTTCACCGGCAGCTTCTCCCTCTCGACCCTTCAGGGAAGGCTGAAGCCGGTGTTCAACTACGCCTTCGACGGTGTTCACGAAGAGAACGGCCCCGGACTGGGAATAGAGTTCCAGGCGGCAGACAGGCTCGCTCTATTCGGCGAGTACTACCCGGCTTCCGACGATGGTGCCGATGAGGACTGCTTCGGCTTCGGAGCGAGGTACAACACATGGGGGCACCAGTTTTTATTCGGGCTCACCAACAGCTACGGAATAGGCATTTACGAGCAGCTCGCGGGGTCCAATACCCAGGACCTCTCCTTCGCCCTCTCCATAAGAAGGCTGTTCTAAAGATAACGGAGCTTGAGCCTGCGGAGGGGATGGCCTATACTTGCCTCAGGAGGTAAATGAATATGGCCAAGATGGTTATGATCGCGGCAGTGCTATTCCTCGTATCCGGGGCCACCGGACAGAACAGGCCGTCGCTCAGCGGCCCTGAATATGTTCTGAACTCCCCGTCGGGCATGTTCAGTATTCACTGGACGGATTCGGGGCAGGACTCCACCACCTGGGCCTATGCACACAACATAGCTCTGGCAGCGGACTCCTCCCGTAACGTGCAATGCGGCCAGATGGGCTTCTTCTGCCCCCCGCCGGATCAGAGCGCCGGGGGCGATGACAGGTACGACATCTATGTTCTGGGATTATCCCAGGGCATGCCGGGCTACATGTCCACCACCGGCGAGTACCAGCCGCCGGACTCCTCCCACGACTGCTCAGCGAGCCACATCTGCCTGAGCAGCTCCATTTCCGAGACCAGTGAGAGGAACTGCGCGGTCGCCGGCCTTTTCGCCCAGGCGGTGGGCGCCGCTTACGACTGCCAGGAACCGGCAGGCTTCACAGCAGCCTATGCCGCATGGATGGAGGAGCAGGTCTACCCCGACGCAGACCATTACCTGGAGTTCCTCGAACAGGAGAACCCCCTGGAAAACCCCTGGCGGGAATTCGGGACCCTGGGAGCTTCCGATCTCCCGTGGGTATTCATGGCGGACCAGAGGTGGGGATACCAGTCTGTGAAAAGGATCTGGGAACTCTGTGCCGCCCAGTCCGGGCCGAACACATCCGAAGCCATACAGGGCATGATGCTGGAGAACGGCACCACGATCCAGGAGTTCCAGATGGACTACGGAGCATGGAGATGGTTCACCGGGGATAACTGGTTCCCGGAATGCGGCATGTACGGGCCGGATGCGGCCCAGTGGCAGCCCGGGCCCATGGTCCTCCCCGCCCATGACATAAATGTCCTGCCTGCACAGGGAGGATATGTTCCCGGCTTTGAACCTGAGCGGCATGGGCTGAACTGGATCCGGCTCGATCTTACCGGGTATCAGGGGCAATGGATAGAGTTCGCCTTCGACGGATGTGAAAACACCCAATGGCGCCTGGGAGTGATACTGCACGGCGGGGAGAGCGGCCTCTACTATCAGTGGCACCTCTGTGACCCTGTCACCGGCGACAAGACAGTTGCCGTGAACTCAGGCAGCTGGGAGCAGGCGGTTTTCTTCCCGGTGTGCTTTGAAACGGGAGACCCTACTAACACCTTCAGCTACGCCATTTCAACCCAGGGAACCGGGATCAGTTGCACAGGCGGCAGTGGAGGCCCCAGCCTGGAATTATCCTCCAACCCCATGGGACCTGGAGGCGAGATAGTCTTTAACATGCCCGAGCGGAACTGGGTTCGAGTTGCCATCCACGACCTGAGCGGCAGAATGATCCACCTGATCGCCAGCGGTGAGGCTGAGGCCGGAAGCCATACGCTCCAGATCAATGAAGCGGAGCTGGCGAGTGGCAACTATTTCGTTGTTCTTTCCTCAGGCTCGTCAATCCGATCCAGCAGGCTAGTCCAAATCAGATAAAAGTCTAAGGTACTCAATAACCTGTTATATTCGCCGGGAATTTTCATTCCTCTTTCGTGTACTGGAGACGAATAGTGAAGCACGCTCTCACTGTGGACGTAGAGGACTGGTACAGCGGGATCCCCCTAAATGGCTCATCTATTGGTGAAAGCGACCGCAGGCTACGGCGTTCGATGAACGCTCTCCTTTCCATCCTTGAGCAATACGGGACGAAGGCAACTTTTTTCTGGCTTGGGGAACTCGCCGAACAGTATCCCGACCTGGTAAGGGAGGTGGCTGATTCAGGACATGAAACAGGCTGCCACGATTGGACGCATGAGTTCATCTACAAGAAAACACCCGCTATTCTGAAAAGGGATATGTCCCGATCAAAGTTCACTCTGGAGGACATATCCGGTACTGAAGTGAGATCATACAGGGCTCCCTTCTTCTCCATAAGAAGGGAATCGCTGTGTATGCTTGAAACCATCTCAGAAGCCGGTTTCTCAATTGATTCAAGCATTTTCCCCATTATCAACTGGCGTTACGGCATTCCGGGATTTCCTGACGATATCAGGCGAATAGCCACCGGGAATGGTCCTCTCTGGCTTGCTCCTGTTTCGATAAGGCGGATCGCTGGAGTTGCGTTCCCGGTTTCCGGTGGAGCCTATTTCAGGATTTACCCCTATCTGATTTCAAGTCTGAACATGAAGGCAATGCAGAAGGCCGGGCGCCCCTGTGTCTTCTACATCCATCCATGGGAACTCGACCCGGATCATCCCAGGGTGCACTTCTCTCCCCTGGCGAGAGCCACCCATTACGTAAAACTCCAATCCTGCATGGGGAAGTTCCAGAGGCTCCTCTCGGATTATGATTTTCAGCCTCTTGGTTGCGTTGTAGACCGTTTTCTAAGAAATGCCACGAAAAACTCATAATCAGTTCTTGATCTCATATTCGTGAGCCATTGATACCGTGATATTCAGAGTTATCATCAACACTGGTTTTCATGGTTCAATCTCGAGTATATGCTTTGATACAGGCATTGCAGGATGGTACATTCATGAAGCACCTGATGTAGGTACAGCTTTGCCCGGTATCCTTCCGCTAAGGAAGCTACAACCCGATATCTTCTATGCACATGAAAAAGGGGAGCCGAAACTCCCCTATAAAGACTTGTGGCTGGCGGGCAGGGATTCGAACCCCGATAGGCGGATCCAGAGTCCGCAGTCCTACCATTGGACGACCCGCCAGCTGAGGGTCGGATTATTCAAAAATCATTATGTTCTGTCAAGTTCTTAATCGAAGGGAGTGCATATGGCCAAGCGCAAAGGCGGTTTTCTGCCGCACCTTATCATAGCGGCTCTGGTGCTATATCTCACATCACTCATCCTGGGTGACGCAATGGTGTTCACGGGATTCTGGGGAGTGGTTCTCACCGCTATCGTCATAGGGCTCCTGAACTTCTTCGTTGCCCCGCTGATAGCTCTGCTCACATGTCCCCTTCAGATACTGACCCTGGGGCTGGCCAGATTCCTTATCAGTGGCCTGATGATAATGCTGGCTGACCATTTCCTGGGCGGTTTCGCAATAGCGGGATTCTGGTGGGCGGTGCTTGCCGCGATAGTGATCTCCCTGCTCACATCCGCGGTGGAGAGCCTCTTCGGGATCAGGCAGAGAAGAAGCTAAAGCTTCCTGAGGATACCCACGGGAGTGCCCTGGGTGCCCTGACCCAGGGGATTGTCTGACAGGGCCCTGACAAGGAGTTCCCTGTCCAGGTCTGCGGGGAAGGCTCCCAGTATGTTCCCGCCCAGGTCGTTCACGTCCACCACGGCGGCTCTGCAGGAGAACTTCCCTGCAAGCCGCTTCGCCACGCCGTCGGGATCCAGGGGAGCAAGGCTCACCGCATTGTCGAAGGGGGGGATAGTTCCCCTGGTGGGGCCGTCTATTGAACGGGCAAGAGGTCCGGCTATCCTGTAGAAGTCTCCCCTTCTTCCCAGCATCCTGGTGAATCCCCCTGCCAGCGCCGCGAAAAGTATCCTGGCCGCTCCGCATTCCCTCAGGGCGCATTCCATGGTTTCCGGCATCCCGAGACCGATCCCTGCGGGGGTTCTGGTTACGAACCTGCTGAGAAACCTGGCCAGAGGGCGAACGCGGAGCTCATCCTCACCGAGAACGAAATATCTGCCCTGGCTTGCTCCCACGGCCTTCTCGCTCACGAAGAGAATGTCGTCGGGCCGAGGTTTTTCTCCTGCGTCAGCGAGACCCTTCTCAACCGCTGAGATGAGGTCATCTCCCCTCAATATCAGCTGTGTTCGAATCGGTATCCTCAGCCAGCTGGAGTTCTCAAGGGATATTACTGGTTCCTTCTTATTCATATATTCAGACTCCGGTTTTCTGAAGGGTGCTCCATGAATCTAATCGAATCAATGTCAGCGGAAGTAGAAGCTTCGGCTAAGGGTACGGTATTGCTGCCCCTGGGAAGCCTTGAGCAGCACGGCACCGAAGCCCCCCTGGGATGCGACGGCATCGTTGCCGAAACCATCTGCCGCATGGCCGGAGTACATACCGGCTGTTCTGTACTGCCGTGCCTTTACTACGGAAACTCGCATTGCCACACGGCTTTCCCCGGCACCTTCTCCCTTTCGCTTGAGACATACGGGTCACTGCTTTCTGAGATAGCTTCGGAAGCATTCAGGAACGGCTTTCAGCGCCTGATCATGCTCAGCGGCCACGGGGGGAACAGAAGGGCGGCTGAGGCGGCCATCGCGAAGTTACCTTCTTCCTGCCAGGCGGAGTACCTGGGCTACTGGGAACTGCCCGGCGCCGAGAAGGAGGAGGAGAGGCTTTTCGGGAAGACAGGTTACCACATTACCACATCTGAAGTATCCATGGTATGGCACATACTGGGAAGGAAAGTGCCCGGTGCATTCACCGGAAGGTATCCTCCGGCAAATGCCGACATCTCAGCCTGCTCACCTGAACAGTGGCGGAAAGCTTACCCCATGGGAGGGGTGGGAGGAGACATGGGCAGGGTATCCACCGAATCCGGGAAGTCTCTTCTTGATTTCCTTGCGAGGGCCCTGTCGGAAAGAATAATCAGCGGAACAACGGAATGAGGGGGAAATGGAAGTTCAGCCAATCCAGATCACATCAACATACCCGACCAGGGAAGAAGCGGTCCGCGTGGGGGGAGAGGCGGTAAGGCTTCACATGGCCGCATGCGCACAGGTCACGTCCGAGATAACCAGCGTGTATCGGTGGGAGGGCAAGATAAAGAGCGGCAGGGAGTTTCAGCTGAAACTCAAGACCCTCAGCACCAGCGAGTCACAGCTTATCGGCTGGCTGAAGGAAAAACACCCCTACAAGGTTGCCGAGATCCTTGTTATTCCACTCTCATATGTCGCTCCGGACTACCTCGCCTGGATGAGGGAAGTGGTTCACTAGACGCTGGTCACCACTGGAAACCCTCCGGGAAAGAGCGTATAATCCCGCGCCGTTTTAAGGGAATTTCGAACAGGGAGGAATTTCCATGGAACTTAGAGGTACCGGTGTAATCCTTCGTGAGCACCGCCCGGAGGACCTGCACGCAGTTCATCGATGGCATGGGGACCCGGAGGTGATGTTCTTCCTGAGCTGGGGGGCAGATACCCTGGAAGAGAGCTATCTGTATCTGGCGGACTGCATCAGGGATCAGAGGCAGACCAGAAGGGACCGCTACAGGCTTGCAATAGAGGACATCGAAAGCTCTCAGGTAATGGGATGCGCCACCATTCACTGGCGGGGCAGGGGCTCCAACGGAGGCGACGGCAGGCTGGGGTGTTTCCTGGCAAGGGATTTCCAGGGAAGGGGCGTTGCCACCGAGGCAACGAAGCTCCTGATCCGCTTCGGCTTCCAGCAGCTGGGAATGCACAGGATAAGCGCCACATGTCTGGCAGCCAACAAGGCTTCAGAAAAGGCCCTCAGAAAAATGGGTTTCGTGTACGAAGGCACCATGCGAAGCCACAGCTGTCGTGACGGGGTGTGGTTCGACAGGCACTTCTTCTCCATTCTCAGCGATGAGTGGAGCCCATCCTGAAGGGCAGGCAGTCGACTTTCTTGACGGTTGACCCGGGAGCCCTTATGCTTTTTCGGGGATGGAAGGTCCTCCGAAACTCTATACACGGAATATCCTGTAAGGCCTAAGGAGTATACATGACAGATGTAAATCTTGTTCTTAACATCCCCCAGGGCGCGATAACGGCCACTTCCCTGGGAGTCGAGGGTCTCGCCCGTCACCGGAGCCCCGGTTCCGGCAGGCACTTCAAGGGGAGGAAGCTGCTCGTTGACCTGAAGGTCAGGGACTTGGCTCCCGATTTCGAGTTCCTGGACGAAGGAAGATGGCGGGATGCCGGAGCAGACGCGAAGGCCGCCCTTGCAGCGGCGGCAGCAGGCAACCGGACCAAGACCGCCCTTTCGAACAACGCCTTCTCATGCACACCGATCGATGCCTATAAAAGCCTGCACCTGATCAAGACAGGCGGAGAGGCAATGGAACTTGAGTACTCCGGAGTGCTTCACACCTTCAAAGGGCATCAATGCCACGAGGAGATGTCCCCCTCGCAGGTGGCAGACATGGCGGGGATAGACAATCAGAAGGACCTGAGCCCCAGGCTTTACATGGTGATGTGCCCCATCGAGCTCGTCCTGTTCTCGAACCTCACCCCGATAGAGTACGCCTGGTACGCCACCCACAGGCCCGGTAAGATCTTCCGTCAGGTGGTGTTCACCGAACTGGTGAACGAGCCCACACATCTTGCCGCCCAGAGCCGATACAGTGATGCCAGGCAGGAGATCGAATCTGATCCCGAGAAGAAGACCAAGACCGTGGTAGGCGACGACTGCATGAACGAGATCCCCTATCACAACTGGAAGGCATACCACGCCAGGGAAGAGAGCGGCGTCTATGTCGCCAACAGGGAAAAGATATCCATATGGAAGTTCCCTGAAGAGATCCCTGTGGACTGGGAAAGGGCCAGGGGTTAGCGGACCACCACCAGTCGGCGGGCCGATTCACGATCGCTTCCCAGAACCCTGAGCAGGTAACTCCCAGGTGGCAGAGCCGATGTGTCAAGGACTAACTCCCCTGTTTCGTTCCAGCGCCGGCACAGCTCCCTGCCGTCGATGCTGTAGATCACAACTTCCGTGCATCCGGGCGCACTAACCGTAACGGAGTTCCCAGCGGGGTTTGGCGATACGCTCACCACCGGACCCGAAGGAACCGAGGAGCCTTCGCAGGAAGCCTGGGGAACCACCTGGAAGGAGTAGTAGCCCAGCGGCGCCGGTCTGGGAAGGGTTTCCTGCCTGCCTGAAGAATCCGCGGCGAAGATATAGTAGTCGATCACGGAACCGGGGGACTGGCCCGGAATGCTCCCGGCAAGCGAGTCACCGGAGAAGGCTATGAGCGCTTCGGTGTTCCAGGCACCGCCATTCACCCTCCAGGCAATGCCTGTTTCCCCGGAGACCAGCCCCTCACCGCTGTATGCAGTAATCTCCGAAAGGACCTGGAAGCTCTCAGAATACTCCACTGAAGGGTCGAAGCGCCTGTGCCGGATGAGGAGCATCCCGGGATCCATTATCTCCCTGGTCCTGCAGTGCAGTGCGTCATAGTAGTACCATTCGGAAAAGGGAACCCCTATCACCTCATAGCCTGGCATCGCCTGCTGGTATGTGCTTATGGCCGCGGCGTCGGTGGATATGCCGAAGAGGGGAACGAAAACCCGTGTGTTGAGGATGTACGAGTTGGTGTATGCGGCAACTTCGCTCCCGGAATAGGAGCCGCACTGTATCCGCACGATGTCGTACTCCCTGCCGTAGCAGTTCATGGCAGTTGTGAGCTGGTCGTTGATCGTTTCTATCCTGACATACTCCGGATGGGAAGGCTCCACCTGCTTCAGAAGGATGGTCTCCTCGTCCAGGAGCTTTGCCACGCAATCAATGTGCTGTATGCCAAAGTCTTCCGGATTAACGGTTATGAAATAGCTCTCGAGTCCGAGCCAGTCCTGGGAAAGTGCCATGAACTGGTCATGGGACCAGAAGACCTCGTTCTCGCTGAGCATGGCCCTGGTGGAGAAGCCCATCCCGTGGCCGTCGCTCATGAAGTTGCCCCCTGTGAGATAAGCGGGGAACTGGTACAGAGGGCAGGCGAACTCCTGGGCAAGCACCCCGTTGACCTGATCGTCCTCCTCGTATCCCCGTGAATCGGTATACTCCCTGTAGGGTCCCCCCGGCACCCAGGGGTATCCGTCGAACACCGGATCGATGATCCCCATCTCCCCTGAGCCGTCGAACACCCAGTGGGGTCCCCAGTCCCTGGTCCAGTGAGACCATGTGTCTGCGGTGATGAACCTGCAGTGATAGGTGTTCACTCCCCACGACTGGAAGGTGGAAAGCGCCTGGCTCTGCTGGGAAGGGTTCTCCACCAGCACATAAAGGGTATCGTACATGGCCAGCTCTTCCACCAGTGCCATGGGTATACCCAGGGGCCACCTGATCAGGGTACCCAGGGAAGGCTCCCACTCGGCGCAGAGCCTGGGGGACTGGGGTGGCTGTGACACCGCCGAGGAGGCCAGCAGCACCACGGAAAGCATGATTCCTGGCAGTTTCATGTCAGCCTCTCCAGAAAAGACGGAATCCCTGCGGCTGTAGAACCAGATAAAAAAACCAACACGCTCTATCTGGTGCCAAAATGGATGACCTCCAGGTGGGGTCCGAAAAACTCCCGGGAAAGCACAGGCCATCCAGGGGCGATATCTGCGCCCTGGGGTCCACCCCAAATGTCGTGGAGAACCCAGGCTTCAGTTCCGGAGGCAAGTACGCTGTCAACCACCGAAGTGGGATTCAGGTCGCTTCGGGTGGGCTGAACTTCATAAGGGTGCTCCCCGCCGGGCGCCAGCCTGTGGCAATTCGTTTCATCGTAATAATCCCAGGCCAGGCCGCCGTTCTGCCCCGCAAGGATCACCACCTGCTGGTGGTCCTGGGAAACCTGCCCTATATGGGCCACGGCACCTCGCCAGTTGCTTCGATGGTAGGGGAAGGTATCCAGCCTGTAGTAGGGAACGAGAAGCAGGCAGGCAAGCAGCACAAGGGCGATCGCAACAGGTTTGAACGACCTGGCAAGGGCAGCGACCCCGATGGAAAGAGGGACCCACATTATGGACAGATGTCTGGCAGTGGGGTCTTCTCTCAGGAAAAGCAGGAGGGGTATGAAGAAGAGAGACGCTGTCCATATCCTGAAGGAAGACGAATTCCTTCTTCCTGAGATGAAAACGACCACCGGAGCCGTGACCGCCAGGAACGAGAGAATGAAGATGGCCGGAGTAACAGGTGAGCTCATGTCCCAGAGGGACAGTTCCCCGGCGAGACCCCCGGACAGGAGCCTGGCTGTCACGGTGGGGACCCTGAAGAGGAACCTCTGGAGGAAAACACCTTCAGATGAAGGGGCTGATGCGATTCTTTCCATTCGAAGAGAGGCCTGCTGAAGCGCCGGGAAAAGGAAGGGCAGGTATACCGCCGCCATGATGAAAGCCTGTATGAGGAATTTCTTCAGTGGAACCCTTTTCAGTTGCTCGATGGTGAAGTAAAGAAGGAAACCGGCGGCGACGAAGAGGAAGAACAGGTGCTGAACCAGCATCCCCGCCAGCCCAACCGGTACCAGCAGGAGGGCTGCATGCCTGTTACCGTTCCAGGCAAGGTCAGCCAGCCAGATGAAGGTGAAACCTGAAGCCGCCAGTATGCCGTATATCCACACCTCCTGCCCCAGGGAAACCGAATAGGGCGAGACAGCCCACAGAAGACCGGCGATGAGAGACGGCCCCGTACCGAACCGGGGTTTTAGGAAGAGATAGAGCGGCAGAACGGCAAGGGCACTGAGCACAGCTGGAACCGCCCGGAGCCCCGCTTCAGATGTACCGAACAGAATGGCGGATATCTTCAGGCTCACGAATGCCAGTGGGGGATGGGGCGATCCCCTGAAGCTGTCCGAAACAAGATCACCTATGCTTTTGTCCATGAGACCAGCGGCATAGAACTCGTCTCCCCAGAGGCTTTTCCCTGAAACTGAAACGAGCCTCAACCCCAGGGCCAGTAGGAAAAGGAACAGGGGAACCGCCCAGGCCTTGTTCAGCCCATGGGATCGGGAGGTCATCTGATCAGCTCTTCGAGAGTTCCGTTTATGTACCGAGACAGGCTTTCTCTCCAGTCCGGAAGCCTCAGCGGGTTGTCTCCCATGTTCAGCTTGATCGATTCGGCGGCTTCCATCTTGGGTCTTGGGGCAGGCAGGTGAAAATCGGAGGACAGGCAAGGCAGGATAAGGTCAGGGGAGCGACGGGCTATCTTGAGGGTTTCCCTGGCGAGTTCATAGCGGCTGGCTGGAACACCGCCGTTTACCAGGTGATAGGTCCCATACTGGAAGTTCTTTACAAGGTCGAGGATTCCGCCGGCCAGGTCCTGTGTATAGGTTGGAGAGCCTACACAATCCCTAACCACTTTGATCTCGTGGTTCAGGGATATCTTCCCGAGTATCTTCGCAACGAACTTCATGTCCCTTACCCCGCCGCCGAATAACCAGCCGGTCCTTACTATCCAGTGGGCTGGGCAGAAGGTCCTTACCGCCACTTCCCCATGGAACTTGCTCATTCCGTACACATTGCATGGCTCGGGCATGTCGTACTCGTTGTAGGGAGAGTCTTTCTCTCCGCTGAAAACGGCGATGGAGGAGAGATAAACAAGCTCAGCTCCCGAACTGCGGCATTCCTGCGCCACTATCTCAGCACCCACGGCGTTGGTTCGAAAGGCGTATTCATGGTCCGTCTGACATCTGTCAACATCGGTTGCCGCCGCAAGCATGAGGACAAGGTCCGGTCTCTCCCGGTTCATCACAGCGTTGACCTGTGACCTGTTCGACACATCGCAGGCGGAGTGGGGAAAAACCGAAAGGTCCGTATGGGGGTTCCACAGGGCAGTCAGATCGGTTCCGAGCATACCCCCTGACCCCAGCACCAGAGCTTTCATCATCTGCCCCCCCTGAAGAACAGACGGAGCATGTCCCGTATGGTGGTCAGCACCACGGAGGGCTTCGCCCCTGATGCAAGGCCGTGAAGTCTGGGGAGGTGGTGAACGCCAACCTGAATGATCCTGTAGCCCTTTCTGGAAAGCTTGATCAGGATCTCGGCATCGATGAAGGCGCTGTCGCTTTCAAGGGTGATCTCATCCAGGGCTTTCCTTGGGAACAGTTTCATGGAGCAGTTCACATCCCTGACCTTCAGACCGAAGAGTATCCTGAGGACAACGCCGAATGTCCGTGTTTGGATCACCCTGGCAAGACTGTCCGCTCTGTTGAGCCTGTATGCTGAAACAACGGATTCTCCGTCCCAGGCCTGGAGCAGGTCCTTGAACTCGGAGAAATCGTACTGCCCGTCACCATCGGTATAGGAAACCACTTCATACTTCACCGCGGCGTTGAAGCCGGTCTTCAGAGCTCCCCCATACCCCAGGTTCCTGGGGTTGTGGATCACTTTTATACGGGAATCCTCCTCAGCAAGCCGATCCGCGGCCTGGGCGGTATTGTCGGGGGATCCGTCTTCCACGATGGTAATGTCGAAATTCTCCGCAACCTCCTCCAGTGTGCCTACCACATTGGTAACGGTGTTCCGGATGTTGTCCTGGTCGTAATAGGCGGGGCAGAAGAACGATACGGAGGGCTTGAGCATTTTTCCCAATCTGTGATAAAGTAAGAATGAACAATGTTACAATGCACTGTTCTTGACAACCTGTTCGGCGGAGTCCCCCTGCTCCAGACGCCTGACGGAGTCTTCTTCCCTCCGGGAAACTCCTCTATTCACAGTGTCCCATCTGATCTGGAAGAGAGACCCTGCGACATCACCAATACAGTATACCGAAATGCCAGGATTCCATCTGACAGAGTGATCCAGTGCTTTTGCCTGCTGACTCTCTCTTAAGAGCGGAATGCTCTTCTCGCTAATCCGGCAAACAAGCACGAGTGGCGGATTGAGAATTGAATTTACAATCTGCCATTTATTTTGTAACTCATTGTTGCGTTGATATATAGAGACGCACAGCATTCTTTGAGACAGATGTCAACCGGCTTCCCGGTAGTAGTAATCTTATCTCCATGAAAATGAAAAGTCCCGGCCGTTGAGCCGGGACAATCCTGGTGGCGAGTAGCATGCTTCGTTCGTACCATTTTTCGGAATGGTTACAATTACTTCTTAACATAACGTCTTGACGCTATAACGTCATAACGCTATCTTACATTAGAAGGAGCAGAAGATGACTGAACTCACGAAACGAGCCACTGTTTATCTTGAACCGGAGCTGCATCGAGCGCTCAAGCTTAAGGCACTTGAAACCTCGCATTCCATCTCTGAACTGGTCAATGAAGCGCTGAGAGAGAACCTGCTTGAAGACGCCAATGATCTGGCTTCATTCAGGGCTCGAGAGAAGGAACCCCTCATGGCCTTTGAGGATTTCGTGGAATACCTCAGGAATGATGGCAAAATATAAGATCCTTGTAAGAGAATCAGTCTATAAGGATACTGCGAAGATCCCAAAGAAAAATCTCCAGCGAATCATCAAAGCAATCTCCGATCTTGCTGAAGAACCAAGACCTCCTCAATCGAGAAAACTCTCCGGGGAAGAGAAGTACAGGCTTCGCTGCGGTTCATATAGGGTTATCTATGAGATTCGTGATACTGAGTTGTTCATCTGTAGCACGAGTTGAGATAGTGACAACCAGTTTTAGGAAACATCCCCTTGGAAGCGTCACTTGCGTCACCAGAAACAGATACTTTCCCCTCCAGCACGTCCCGAACCTATTCACCATGTCCCTGTTTGCGGCAACTCGACGACTACGCTAAGGCAATGGGGAACCTGAACGCCCTGCCAAACTCCATAAATCTCACTGTGAGATACAAGTGATCAATCGAAAGGTATTGTGGAGAACCAGTGGAGAAGATAGAATAGAATAGACAGCAAGAGGTACTTATGAGAATATTCGCTCCACTGGTGGTTCTCCTTCACTGTGTTTGCTACGCTGATTCTGTATATCAGTCCAGCTGGTCCGGAGGACCAGGGGTGCCCGGGCCGGTATTCACCTGGGGCAACTTTTTCTACGCCAGCAATGATGTCTCTTGGCAGTCAGGAAATCCAACGCTGGAGTTTTCGGCTGCACCCAACTATCTCCCGGGAGGATTCAGCTTCTCCCGTGACCTGACCTGCAAAGACATGGACGGCGACGGTGACCTCGATGTGGTCTCATGCACCTGGGACTCTCCGTACACCACTCACATCGTTCTCTGGCTTAATGAAGACTCCCTTGGAACATCATGGACCGTGGTTCCCATAGACCAAGTAGCAGGTTACGGAGTATGGTCGATCGATGCCTGCGATATTGACGGCGACGGCGACAACGACATCCTATCGGCTACCCATGAGACATCGGTTCTCAGATGGTATGAGAACACAGATGGAACAGGTACCTCATGGACTTCCCATCAGATCTGCTCTCCCTATTACGATGCTGATGCTATACGCGGAGTGGACATGGATAAAGATGGAGACATCGATCTGATTACAGGGGGTTACAACGATCTTTCCTGGTGGGAGAACCAGAACGGTTCGGGCATGCAATGGACCCGTCATGTGCTGATGAGCTACTTCTCCATAGACCGCGTCTGCTCTGTGGATTCCGACGGCGACGGCGATCTGGACATAGCAGCCGCTTCCTACTGGCACAATGAGATCGCTGTGTGGAGGAACAACGACGGGCTGGGAACGTCATGGACAAAGTTCACCATCGACGGAACATTCGGTTGTCCAACTTCACTTAATTTCGCGGATATCGATGGCGACGGCGACCAGGACGCCATTTCATCTTCCTATTCCGACAACATGATCTCATGGTGGGAAAATACCGACGGAGTTGGAATGATCTGGACCGAACACTTTGTGGCGATCGATTACGAAGGTTCGGGGTCTGCTTATGTCTGCGATGTTAATCAAGACGGGTCAATGGACATACTGGGAACCTCCTTGGGAAGCGATGTAGTAAGCTGCTGGCTTAATCTTGACGGCTTCGGAACTGAATGGCTGGAGCAGACCATCAGCATCGGCTACGATGGCTCAAATGTCTTAGGAGCTGACATAGACGGCAACGGTACAATGGACGTTTTGGCTAGTCCCAGATATGGAGCGCAGCTTATATGGTGGAACATGAACGGTTATGCTCTTTCGGGATGGCTTGAATCATCCATTCTGCAGGTTGAGGATGTTTTCCAATGGATATCATATGAGGCTTCATGGTTGGAACCCGAAGGTTCCTCAACCGGCTTCCAGATCCGGGGCTCCGAAAACCCCGGAGACATGGGAGCCTGGTCTGACACCCTGAGCGAATGCTCCGGTTCTCTTTCGGGTATTGTACCCGACTCCTCTGAGTTCATTCAGTACAGGGTTCTCATGGAGAGTTCATCTCAATGGTCAACGCCTGTACTTGATCAGATCGAACTGACCTTCGAGAGGTTTCTAGGAGCAGATCAGACCCAAGAAAGCGACTTACCCTGGGACGCAGTGTTTAGCATCAATCCCTGCGGTACCTCATGCGCGCTTCTTCAGATTCAGACCAATGAACCGCTGGTTCTGGATATACAGGTGTTCGACCTAACGGGCAGGATCGCATTAAGAACCTATTTATACTGCTCTTCAGAGGGCAGCTCAATAGATTTGAACGGTTTGGATAAAGGAACCTACTTCTGCAGAATAAGCGGCCTTGGCCGTGAAGAAGTGCTCCGACTCACCGTACTACGGTAAAACCATGACCTTAACCGTACCCACGAGATCTCCGCTGGTCATCCGGCAGAGATAAAGTCCCTGTTCCAGGTCATTGAAGTCGATGGTATGCGTTCCAGGATAAGATGATTCACTGTAAGCGCCCCTGAGCCTTCCCGACATGTCGAAGATTTCCACTGAGAGAATACCTGTAAACTGCACCTGGACGATCAGCCTTATATCTCCCGAACAAGGATTGCTGCAGGGTGATAACCCAAAGTCCGCTGCGGAATCGCCCGTTCCGCTCACAGAGGAATACGAGATACTGACCTGCTCAAGGGTCGGAGTCGTCAGCGTATCATCAGTGAAGAAAATTGCTCTGTACTGGATGAACTCTGTGGAATCGCAGAGAATACCGGAAAGATCTGTTTCCGATGCCCATATGGTGTCCGACCACGCTCCCATGGTTTCCGGATCCGAAGAACTGCGGAACTGAAAACCTGTCGATGTCCCGGTGGGTGTGTCGCAGATCCTTTGAAACAGCTCCCATTCAAAGACTTCCCCAATATTGAGAATTGATGATTCAAGATATCCATATGATGTACTGGAACAGTACACCTTCCACCAAGATACATCAGAGGAATCCTGAGATGAGCCGGCGATGTCAAGGTAACCGTCACCGTCGATATCCGCCGCACAAACGCCGGGAACCGACGGGTAATCCTCCTGAAAGGTCCTTTCCATCCACACCATCCCGGTTCCAGTAACATTCTCAAGCCATGATATGGTGCTCTCGTAACGAGATGCACATAGGATGTCTTCATCGCCGTCTGCGTCGAGATCCGCTGATGAAGCGGAATGTGGACCTTCGACGGTTTCGCTTACCAGATGCCTCACCCATGGTTCTTCCGCAGGAAACGGATTCTCCCACCAGTAAACGGCGTCATCGAACCTGGAAGTTCCAATAATGTCCTGATCGCCGTCCCCATCAGGATCGCCTACTGCAGCAGAGGTTGCTCCAGGGACATCTTCATCCAGAGTGTGTTCGATCCACTGAACCCCCAAACCACCGTCGTTTTCCCACCAGGTTATCTCTCCATCGGTGAAAGCCGCGCCGGCTATGTCATTGTCTCCGTCCTGGTCGAAATCACATGAGCAGATCGACCAGGAATTGTCGAAGTCCTCGGATACAATGTATCTCGTCCAGAAGAACCCTGAACCGTCATCGTTCTTCCACCAGGCTACCTCATCGTATCCGCAGGCCGCAGCTACATCGGTAATTCCGTCATTGTCCATGTCCACTGGTATGGCTGAATGCGCAGAAGGCTCGTTTCCGATAACGTGTTCTCCCCATGCAGTTCCCATACCATTGGCGTTCTCCCACCAGGTCAATCGGGAAGAACCTATGACATCTATATCTCCGTCGCCATCAATGTCGGCGGCCCTCACAGAATTGGTGCTCTGGAAATTAGTATCGATAACGTGTTCTAACCACGATGACGGTTGACCTGTTCCATCCAGGTTCTCCCACCAGGAGATCCTTGTTCCTGTTATCTCCGAGCAGGTGAATACGTCCATATCACCGTCCTGATCAAGGTCGAAAGCGTAGACACATGCGGGATAGAGCAACCCTTCGGATATCTGATTCTTCTCTGGAAAGGTCAGTACACCCCCTGCAAGCACGAGGGAAGAATCCAGGGGCATGATGCCTGATGACAGGTTGTAGCAGTCACCCCAGTCAAAGACCGGTCCTGGCACTCCCGGCCCCCCGGCCCAGCAGTTCTGAATTACAGAAGCGGCATAACACACTCCCCAGAATGAACAAACGGCAAGGATGATCGAACGCATAGCACCTCCCTGCTGTGACTTTCTCCCTCTCTGTTCCGTCAATCCAGGATAGTACAGAAAAAGTAGGTTACGCCTGTCTCATCCCGGGCGAAGAGCATGCTCATGTTCTTGGTTTCCTGGGCTCTTTCGATCAGGAAGTACTCCTTAAATATGGTCTCCTCACTGAGACCAATAGGCAACCTGATTTCACCCCTTCTATAAATAGTCCGTGACCATGCCCCATAAACAGCACTTTCATGCAATCTCGTCGTTCTTACTCTTGAATCCAGAATACTCAGGTGAAACCCACCGGTCAAGCAGCCATTATCCTGAACTGATTCAATACTTTTCTACGAAAAATCCTTGCCTTAAAATATCGGGAACTCCTTAGCCAATCTCTATCTCAGGAACATGGAGTACTTGTAAGCACGATCAAGCTGTTTTGGTAGGCACAAAGAGACGACCCGCCTCTTTTGAGACGGGTCTGTCAATCGGAATGGTAGCGAAGAGCATGCTTCGTTTGAACCATCTCTTTGAGTGGGTTACCTGCTTCTGTTCAGGGTAAATCCTCTCTGAACAGATCCACATAATCCATGTACATATATCGTCTGTTCCTTTTCCTGCCCGTAATTTCCACGAGTATCTTCATGTCCTCCATGCTCTTCACAAGCTCATTCGCTGACGGGTATGATGTTCCTGTAACTTCCTGCACCTCTTTTACCGAAGTGATCGGGTTCGTATACAGGCTCTCCAGAACTTTCAGTGCAGTTCCCGCTGAACGCAAAAGAGTTGCCGTAATAAGTTCTCTGTGCCTCTCACGCAAAAGGATTATCTCCTTAGCAGCCTGGGAAGCCTGATAGCTTACTTCTTCCACTCCTCTAAGGAAGAAAAGCAGCCATTCCTCCCATTCTCCTTTGTCGCGAATGTTCTGCAGTTTCTCGTAGTATTCGGCTCGCTTGCTCTTGAAGAAGTATGAGAGGTACAGTACAGGTTTGCTCAACACTTTCCGCTCGCAAAGCAGAAGAGAGATGAGTAGTCTGCCCATTCTTCCATTTCCATCCAGGAACGGGTGAATGGTTTCGAACTGAGCATGTGCCAGACCTATCCTGATCAGAAGTGGAAGGGTTGAATCCGAATGCAGGAACTTCTCAAGAGCACCAAGTAGTTCTGGTAACTCATCGGGTGGAGGAGGAACGAAGGTTGCTTCGGTTAAGGAGCAACCCCCTGGACCGATCCAGTTCTGAGACTTTCTCAGCTCTCCCGGCGTCAAATCAAACCCTCTGACTCCATGCATGAGCCTTTCGTGAATCTCCCTGATCAATCTAGTTGAAACCGGTAATGTCTCAAGTCTTCCGAGGCCATGGTTGATAGCTGAGATGTAGTTGATCACCTCGTTCACGTCACCAGGTCTATCTGGATCAAGCAGCTTGGCCTCAGCAGTGAGAACATCCTGAAGTGAACTCCGGGTTCCCTCGATTTGACTTGAAAGAACTGCTTCTTTCCTGATGTACATGTAGACGAACAGCCCTGGATTGGGAAGAACAAGGGTTGTGCCGTCCAGCCGCCCAAGAGCACGATCGGCTTTTGAGAGTTGTTCCTGCAGCCTCCCCTCTACGATAACGGGTGGGTTCGGAGGAAGTGGGTTTGGATAAAAAGCACTGTAGCCAGATGACTGGAGCACATATTTGCCTGACATGGTTCCCATTTCTCCTCTTTCATGCTTAGGGCTAGCCTTAATATAATACTGTACCTTAGCCCATGTTAAGCACTGCCCTTAATATGAAAAGAGATCCGAGCTATGTTAAGACCTGCTTGAACAACAGGGAACACGGCAAGCAAAGAGAACGAACCTGTTTCCCTTTTTTCACTCAATGATCTCATGTACGACTGTAAGTACATCAGGGACTTTCTGAACTTCATCAATCATAATGTTGGATCCGCCATGTCAGGCTGACCCAGGGTGTGCTTTCAGGCGTTCCATCTCGACGAGTACCATCGCAGAACATCCAGCTAAAGCAGGTCGATCCTCTTTGATTCCCCGAGCACCTAAGAAAACCAAGTAGACTTGCCAAAACCTCTTGCCGCGAACAGGAAGCAGTATTCATCCAGGAGTATCCTTTAGGAATAGAATCGTCTACTCCGTATCCACTCCTTATATGGCACTTGTGATTCCATATTTCGACCACATGAATATGAAAGGTCTCACGCCAGGCAAGGGATCCTGATCCACAAATCATGAGCTTCAGATAGAAAATGCCGCCCTCAGAGAGGACGGCATCTTATGATGGTAGCGGGGACCGGGTTCATACCCGAAGAGCGTACGGAGTCCACCTTCACTGCACACTGGAACTATCGCGGTGTTTTCCATGGTGTTAAGGAATTAATGCGGGTTGCATTTCAAGTGTATGAGAAATAGCATTTCTCCCCAGTGAAGCGTCATTTGCGTCACATTAAAACTACGAATGAACAAGCTACTGAGACTGTGAAACCTTCGACGAGACTCAGAGTTGATAATGCCGAAATAGCATGCTCTAGTAGAACCAGTCTCCGAACTGTTCTTCGCAGAATCAATCCCCTTGACAGCCCCACCATATCCTCTTTCATATTCTTTGATAAACCAGTATTTTATTCAAGATGAAAGGGATGAATCCAATGAAATCAAGCCCCGCTCTTCTGATTCCTGTCTTCCTCGTACTTTCGTCAGTGCTTATCGCCGATTCTCCACCCCCCAACACCATTCCACTATTCGCTGAAAGACCCGAATTCAATGAAATTTCCATGGACATATTTCTTATGAT
>NPID01000079.1_pt1 | contig 21115 bp, 11 predicted proteins | sample 8637491 | NCBI WGS metagenome assembly NPID01 (sample SAMN07420843, study PRJNA396082) | bioreactor metagenome | isolation source: sample BA6 brine-fed electro-methanogenic bioreactor BA | place: Japan: Kochi | collected 2016-06-14 | reverse complement strand
CAGCACGGCGATGTGACCTTTCCCGCCAACTGGTGGGGCACAACCGATCCCTCGGAAATCGAGAAATCTTTTCTCGACCAGTCCTTTGACCCCGCACTGGGGAAAGTACACGCTCCCCGGCCTCTTGCCGAACCTGTGGTTTTCGCTTCGGCTCGATAGAGGCGACTTGACGCCCTGCCTTTTTGCCCTGCCTCCCCATCAAGCAGGGTTACAGAAAATTTCCCTGTTTCTCTTATTTGTCTCGCCTGAAAACTAATAAAAAATATCAAATCTCTCGAACAATTAAAAATCTTTTTATATTTTAGTTACTCTATTAAAGTAATAGGTATAAAAAATAACTTTATTTTAAGATGCTGTAAATATGTACAAAAACAACACTTGCAAGATGGCCTGCATGTTGCAAAAGACTGGAGACAGCTCTTTGCTTTAATAGTAAAAAGGTAGGAAACTTCAAAGGGTAAAAGTATTTTTATTAATTTTCGCCTTGTTTTATTGAGTTGTCGGTTTGTGATTTGGCGAAGCGTTGAGCGATATGACGGATGAGGTGAGTGGTTTTGACGAGTGGCGGAAATATAGATTCCGCATGCAATAGACAGAGGCAGAGCATGATCGGTTTTCGAAGTCAGGCTATCGGATGGGCAGTATTTGTGCTGATGCTGGCATTGCTCCCGACGGGGACGGCGCGAGCCATCGAAGTGCATAATTTTGACTGCAAGAATTGTCACAAGGTCGGGGTGACCTATACCGACCTGGGCAATGCCACCACCAATATCTGCCTTGAGTGCCACAAGGACAACCCGCCGACGGTCAATATGCTCGACGGCAGCAGCGCCACGCCCGACGGCCTTTTTGCGCCCACCGATGCCAGCAATGCCATGGGATCCTACCCTTCGGGGCTGTCCGAAAGCAGCGGTGAGCGGTCCCAGTCCTCCCACATGTGGGCGGCGCGCGATGTCAACGAAGCCGCTGGAGCCCAGGCGCCGAGCAGTCGCGTATTTTACGGCCGCTACGGCATCTCCACCGGCAAGGTCACCTGCCAGCGTTGCCACGACCCGCACAGTCGCGACGCCACCAATACCAAAATCCTGCGGCTCGGCACCGGCAGCCGCGAGCAGATGTGCATCGACTGCCATGCGCCCTGGAACATCGACAACACGGACCACGGCCTGCTGAGTCATCCCATGGTCGCGGATTATGCCGCCGTCCAGACTGCAAACCCTGACAAATACCGGGCACCTGCTGATGTCACATCAGCGGCGGGCGAGGTCACGCTTGTCGATGGCAAGGTTTCGTGCTCTTCCTGTCACGGGGTGCACTTTGTCGACTCGGATGGCACCACCGTCGATGGGGTCGGACAGACGCTTAGCGCCGGCGACGGCAAATTGCTCAAGGCCGACGGACCGGCTGGGAATGACAAGTCCATGCTGTGCCAGGCCTGTCATACCTATAAAGCTCACGGCAGCGCCAACGAAACCGTGGGCTGCCTGGTGTGTCACAGCGGCCATGTCTACAACGGCGGCAGCCCCAATTACTATGTCCTGCGGGGGCAGGCTGAAACAGCGACCTACGGCGCGGTCAACTCTCTGGCTTACACCGATTTGAATACGGATCTCGGTGGTAGCTCGACCACCGATCAACTGTGGGCGGGCAGCGCCGGCAGCGCTGATGGTTACTGCGAACGCTGCCATGGAGAACTGACGTCCATGCCCGGCAGCAGCAGGACTCATGTGGAAGGCGAGGATTGCCTGGAGTGCCATGCCCACAGTGGGGAAGGGATGACCTACGCCTTCGAGGCCAACTGCACCGATTGCCACGGCTGGCCTCCATCCGACGACACTCAGGCCGGTCCTTCCGGATATGCCTTTGTGACATCGCCCGCCCGCGACTATTCAGCGGACGCCAACTACAAGGCCGAGAGTACCACAGCGCATACCACCCATACCGGCTCGACAAGTGCCTACGGCATGTCCTGCGGGCGCTGCCATGATGACGATTTCGCCACCACCCACAACGACGACAACTACCAGAATGTTTTTACCGGCGCCACAGCGGACAGCGTGAGCAGTGCCGGCGGCGTTCTCAGTCCCACCTACGACAAGACCGGATCAGGCACCTGCAGCAGCGTCTACTGCCACAGCAACGGCGGGCGGCGCAATTCCGGCGGCACCAAGGAACTGGCCGATTTCACCACCCAGGCCGTGACCTGGACGGGGCAGAGCATCGCCGCCTGTGACGCCTGCCACGGCAACGACAGCGCCACCATGACGACACGCGATAATTCGCCGCGCCACATCGCTCATCTCGATCGGGGTTATTCCTGCAGCGTCTGCCATCAATCAACCGCCGCCAGCGCCACGACTTTGGCCGTCGACGCGGCCGGCGGCAGCCATGTCGACGGTGCGGTGGACATCGGGTTCGATGAATCACACGATCTGGGTGCCGGCCTCATGGGAAGCGGCACCTATGACCCCGCCGCGGGCACCTGCGCGGTTTACTGCCACTCAGACGGCAAGGGCAATTATGCCGCTGCCGATTGGGACCTCGCCTCCGGGGGCGCCTGCGATTTCTGCCATGGTCATGAGGCCGGATCCGGCAGTCCGCTGACTTCCGGGAGCCACAGCACGCATATCGACGACAGCGACGATGAGATCGGGCGAAGCCTCGGCTGCGTCGACTGTCACAGCAATACGGTCAGCGACAACAGCACCATCGCCACCGCGGCCAATCATATCGATGGCGCTTTCACTCTCGGCATCCAGATGGACGGGGATAAGACCGACTGCACCAATATCTACTGTCACAGCAACGGCAACGCCGGCAATCTCGTTTACCGCGACCGGGCCTGGGGAAGCGCCCCCATCTCCTGCGACGGCTGCCATGGCGACGGCAGCGGCAAAACCTATCCCTCTTATGCCAATGGCGGTGTGGCGCAGATCAACTCCAACAGCCACGAGGCTCATGCCGGCAATGCCGGTTTCACCTGCGAGCAGTGCCACAGCGCCACCGCGACGGCCAACGGGCTCAAGGCCGGCGGCGCCCCCGAGCATCTCGATGAAACCATCGATGTCTCCGGTGCCCAGTTCACCTGGGATTCCGCAACCCGCACCTGCAGCAACATCGCCTGCCACTTCAACAACGACGCCCAGTGGGGGGACACTCTGACCTGCACCTCCTGTCACAACAACGGCACCGACGACGGAAGCCTCAGCAATGCTGTGCCGATCGGGACAAAGGGGATTCATGCCGCTCATATCAATTCTGCCACCGTCTACGTCGATGACTGTGCGGCCTGCCACGGCAGCGGGGCTAACACGGGCGGACACACGGGCCATGCAGACCTGAGCACGACCCTGATAGCGGAACTTACCTACAATTCCGTGGACAAGAACTGCACTAACAGCTGTCATACTGCCGACACGGAGAACCTCTGGGCCGATGGAAGCACTCTAACCTGCGCCAAGTGTCATGGATCGACAAAGTCCCTTGATTACGGGGCTAATCCTCCTGCGACGGGGTCGCATGCTCAACATGTGATCAGTGCCGCCAGTGTCTACGGAAGCGATACGAACTCGAGTGATATCAACAACTACAACTTCGGGTGTGGCTCCTGCCACAGCACCGAAGCCGCCAACCACATCGATGGCACTCTGACGGTTTCCAACGTCGGCTGGACCGGAACCGTTTGCAATCAGAGCTACTGCCACTCCAACGGCGCCTACGACAACGGCGACCCGGGCACCACTCTGCGCCAATATGTCGATTCCCCCCAATGGCTGGGTGGCTCTTTCAGCGGCGACAAGTGCGCCGGCTGTCACCTGAATTCCCCGGACACCAATGCCCATCACGAGCATGAAGTCGGTTTCCACTACGACGCAGTTTATTCCGGCCTGGAAGGTTTCCTGCCGGTGACTGATGCCGATCCGGTGCCGGCGGGGCTGTCCTACACCGACAAGGACGAGATCCGCGGCCACGGCGGTCGACTTTCCGACGGTATCACCTCGACCTCGACCATTATCAGTTGCCAGGTCTGCCATAACGCGACCGTCACCGTCTGGTACAACGATCAGAACAGCACCTGCAGCACCTGCCACAATGGTACCGACGCACCGCTGCAGGGCAATGCGGTCATCGCCGACAAAACAAAGCACCTCAACGGTATGCGCGATGTGCAGTTCTTCCCGCAGAAGGTGCGCTCCAAAGCCCAACTGCGCGACGACATCACGCAGATCGAGGAGCTCAACATCAGCTGGAACCGGATCAACGGCCACAAGGCGAGCGACGGCTCGAGCTACGACGAGTCGCCCGATACTTTGGACAATACAGCGGTCTACGACAACACCACCGACCCGGCCAATCCGACCTGCATCGTCACCTGCCACCTGATGAACCAGAGTTTGGTGGATAACCGGCTGGACAAGGAACCCGTGACCTGGACCGGTGGCGGCATGATGTGCATCGACTGCCATACTCGACTGCCAAGGTAGGGTAGACAGTTGACTTTGAAGAAATATTCATATCTTGCAATGAATTCCAGAATAAAAGAAAACACGAGGTGCCCGATGACTCGCCCCGAAAAAAAGCAAGCCCACAGATTACCTGCAGTGTACCGATTCGTCACCGTGTCGGTGGGAATGGTTTTCTGCTTGCTGCTCTCTGGACTGCTGTGGATGGCACCCTCCGCCCACGCGGCGCTGCCGGATATCGACAATACCGGCGTGTACTACATCGAGGCCGAAAACTACACCAACATGGGCGCGCCCAACCCCTACGCCTGGGAGATCCAGAATTTCGTCTCGGGCTATTTCGACGACGGCACCAGCCCGCAGGGCTATCTCTACACCACTACCGGCGGCACCAACGCCTCCCCCCAGGGCTCGCGCACCGACTACCCGGTGAACTTCGTCACCGGCGATACCTACTACATCTGGGTGCGCGCCATGGACGAGTCGGGCAGTGGCGGCGGCGACTCCACTTTCTGGGGGGTGGACGGCTCCATGGTCGGGGCCCTCTCCGAGACTACCGATAACATCTGGACCTGGACCAACAACGAGCACTATCCGAACAACTCGGCCAGCATTACCGCCGGGGCGCACACCCTCAACCTGTGGCCGCGCGAGGCCGGGCAGAAGACCGACGGCTTTATCATCAGCGCCGACCCGAACCCCTGCGGGCTGAGCGACGGCAATACTTCCTTCGACCCGTACAATCCCGGCGCCTGCACGGTGACCATTATCGACCCGACCAGTGACAGTGCTTCCGGATATCTGGACATTCCCTCCGGACAGAGCGTCTACGGCAGCGCCCTCGATGTGGTCGCCTCGAAGGTCGACGACAACGACCTGGTCTACGACACCGATCTTGCGGGGACCAGGACCTGGCGCGCCCTGGGCGGCGAGAGCGACGGCTTCAACAGCGTCGGCAGCGCCGACTCCAAGTGGTCCAAGACCGACGTGGGCGGCGATGCGACCCCCGACCCCTCGGTCTCCAACGGCCTTTTGTACCTGACCGGCAGCGGGCAGGACATCTGGAACCAGAAGGACTACTTCAGCTACCTCTACCAGGACGGCAAGAGCGGCGATTTTACCCTCGATGTCTACGTCAACAGCATCGAAAACACCCACAGCTGGGCCAAGGCGGGGATCATGGTGCGTCAGAGCCTGGCCTCGACCAGTATGCACGCCATGATCGTGGTCACCCCCGGCAACGGGGTGAGCTTCCAGCGCCGCACCTCCGACGGGGCCAGTTCCAACAGCACCACCACCTCGGCGATCACCGCCCCGGTGTGGCTGCGCCTGGTGCGCTCCGGGACGACCTACACCGGCTACTACTCCAACGACGGGGTGAACTGGACCAGCGTCGGCTCGGATACCGTTTCCATGAGCGACCCGGTGATCGTCGGGCTGCCGGTGACCTCCCACGACAGCGCCCAGGACTGCGATGCCGTGTTCGACAACTTCATGTTCATGCCTTCCGGCAAATCGGGCATGGCGACCACCTGGAGCGGTACCGGCACCGCCATCGATACCACCACGGGGTGGAGCACCGGCGACTACGGGCTGGCGATGCGCGACGACAGCACCGCGCCCGATACCTTCGCCACCAACACCTTCTACTGGGACGAGTGTACTGACCCCGACCCCTCGACGATCACCATCGCCAACGGCCAGACGGTCAAGGGCACTTCGGTCAGCCTGCCGGCCCTGTACGAGTACACCGGCGACGTGGGCAGCTTCTCCTATCAGATCAACGGCGCGGCGGTGACCAGCCCGTGGAACTCCACCAACTACGGTACCAGCGCGCCGCAGGACGTGACCTTCAAAGTGGTCGGCACCGACCCGGACTGCGGGCGCACGGTGAGCGCCAGCAACACCATCACGGTGGACAACACCTGCTCCGACGGGACTCCCTCGTCCATCACCATTCCCACCGGGCAGACCACCGGCAGTGCCAGCGTCGATCTGACGACCCTCTATGACACCACCGGCAACGTCGGCAGTTTCACCTACAAGGTCAACGGCACCAGCGTGACCAGCCCCTGGGACAGCACCGCCTACGGCACCTCCGGGCCGGAGACGGTCACCCTCGAGGTGACCGGCACCGACCCCGACTGCGGTGGCTCGACCATCGTGGCGCGCAACGACATCGACATTGATAACACCTGCACGCGCGTCGATCCGACCATCTCCTTCGACAACGACGTGGATTACGCCGCCGCGGGCGAAACCATCGAGTACACGGTCGCCATCTACAACAACGACAGCCTCAACTGCAGCTCGCAGACGTTTGACCTGAGCTTCGTCTCCGACAGCAACACGACGGATTTCAACACCTCCTCCGTGGTCGGCGGCTCAGGTTTGGCCATAGCTGGCGGCGGGTCGGCCACCGCGGCTCTGCGGGTCCAGCCCAAAAGCGGCGCCGCGGAGTGGCAGGAAAACGACACCACCGTGCAGGTGACCTCTGACCTGCCCCACGGGAGCGTCAGCGGCTCTGTCAAAACGGTGGTGTTCCAGGTCTCGCCCATCACTCACAACAGCATCACCACCGGCTCGAGCAAGTGGGGCGGCAACTGGGGAACCAGCGAGAGCGGCTCGAAGTACGGCAACTTCACCTGCCTGACCTGTCACGAGAAGCATGCCGCCAACGTCAAGTGGATGAAGTCGACGATTTCCACACCCGATGGGACGGATTGGGGAGTCAGCGGGACCAACTCCCTTTCCATTTCCTTCACCGACGCCCGCGACGGCTCATCTGACTGGGGGGATGACGATCCCAACGGCGACGGCTCCGGGCGGGTCGGTTCGGACGCTTCCTGCGAGGTGTGTCACTCCATCACCGAATACCACCGCTATGACACGAACACCGATCCGGATGGCGGGGGGGCGCTAACCGGGCAGACCAACCTGAACCACTTCAACAACCGCGACTGCACCGACTGCCACCGCCACTCCGAGGGGTTCACCGCGGCCTGTGACAACTGCCACGGCGAGCCGCCCCTGGACGACGTGCTCGGCAAGGGCGGCCTGGCCAACGTGCCGGCGGCGACGGGCTCGACCACCGCCGGCACGCACTACAAGCACGTCGAGGTGCTGAACTACCCGTGTACCTACTGCCACAACGGCTACCGCGATCCGGGCGAGATGCCCAAAGAGGTCAACGGTTACCAGGATATCAATCTCAAATTCGATGTCTTCGAGCGCGTCTCGGGGGACGTTGACTATGCCGCCGCCACCGCCGGCAACTACACCGGCCAGGACGGCGTCTCCTACGACGGCGTGGTCGTCGCCACCGGCTCGGGGACCCTGACCTGCGAGAACATCTACTGCCACGGCGGTACCGACAACATGGGCGGGACCAACCCCAAGTGGAACGGCAACATTACCTGCGCCTCCTGCCACGGGGTCTCCGCCTCGTTCACCCCACCGGGCTACAGCCACACCACCCACGTCGGGCAGATGGGGCTGGCCTGCTCCATCTGTCACGGCAGCAGCTTCGGCGAGACCGGCCACACCGACGGGAAGGTGCATATCGACGTCAGCGGTATGCCGGCCGAGTACGGCGGCAGCAGCGTGCGCTACCACGGCGTGCAGAGCTGGGACTCGACGACCCTTGCCCCTTCGAGCGCCTATGGGGGGTACGGCACCTGCTCCAATGTGGCCTGCCACTACAACACCGAGACCCCGGCGTGGAACAACGGCGGCAACCCGGCTACCTGCACTATCTGTCACAACGACGGGACCGATTCGGGGAACCTGGCCGACGCCGCCCCGAACACCGGGCAGCACGCCGCACACATGGACCCGGCCCGGCCCCTGGCCCCGACCTACGTGAACAAGTGCGAGAGCTGCCACGGCGCCGGGGCCAACACGGCCGGGCACGACGGGCATATTGATTTCACCACCGACTTTTCCGTTGGCTTTGACTACACTGCGCCGAACTGCACCAACTACTGTCACGGCCCGACAAGCCTTAACGACTGGAGCGTGGCCGATCTGGCCTGCCATGCCTGCCACCAGTCCCCCTACCTGGGGCCGGCGGTGGTCTTTCCCTCCGGGACCGGGGCGCCCGACTCCGCCAACAATCCCTACGGGTCGCACCTGAAGGCGCTCAAGACTGATGATCTTTCGGCCCTGGACGATGCCGGATGGGACGCCCAGTGCAGAAAGTGCCACCCCTACCATAGTGGAGGGGTGACCGTCCCCCTGCCGTCCACGGCCTGGGACAACCCGGGGACCGGGGCGGTGGAATCCTACAACATGCAGGAGCGACTCGGTCTGCAGTTCCCCGCCACAAACGGCATCCACCTGGGCGGCAGCGCCACCTCCGGCACCAGCGAGGCGCAGATCTGCTGGAACTGCCACGATGATGCGGCGAACAACGTCTCCGAGTGGGGCACCAACAACAGCGCCAACACCGGCAGTATCAGTTACGACTACGGCAGCCTCGATACGTCGAACTGGACCAGCGCCATCTGGACCAGCGGCTACGCCGACTTTAGCTACAAGAGCGCGCCGGTGCAGTCGACTCATGCCGTGGGGATGGCCAGCGGCTACGAAGGGGTCAACGGTGTTGACGCGGTGGCCAACATCCGCTGCAGCTACTGCCACGACGTACACGACATGAACCGGGCGGTGCTGGCCGGCACCACGACCAACGAGTCGATGACCGGCAAGCCCTACCTGCGCGGCAGTTGGTACGGCAATCCTTACAAGGAGGACGGCGCGCCGCAGGCGGGGACCACCTACACCAACTTCAGCACGGATCAATATGGCTCTGTCCCCCGCGGTTCCAAGGACCCGACCCAACTGATGGGCGGGTACTGGATCGACCAGAACAGCGGCGACCCGGTCAGCGCGTGGACGCCGAGCGAATTCGGCGGGCTGTGCGAGATGTGTCACGGCAACGGTGACGGCACCCTCTCCTCCAGCGAGATCGACAGTCTGAACTATTTCGGCAGTCAGGGCTCCGGCTGGGTCTCCGGCTACAACGGCCACGCCAACTCGGTCAAGGGCGGCTCGGGGGGTGGCGGTATTTCGGCCCGCAACATCTTCAACGATACCGACCGCGGGGGCGGCAGCACAAATGACTACAATGGCTCTATGGCCTACTGGGGGTTCCAGGAACCCGGCGACCAGAATGCCGGCATCCGCGCCAATGACGGCGACGCCTGGAACGAGCAGCCCTACGTCGACAGATACTGGGATGAGCCCTGTGCCAATGACAACAACAATTGTAATGGTAGTTATCAAGTCGACTGGGACGACCTGCGCGGAATGACGGTGCGAGGAAGCAGCACCGGCAGCCCGGACGACAACTATCACACCTTCAGCTGCTCGAAGTGCCACAACCCGCACGCCTCGCGGCTGCCGAAGCTGATGATCACCAACTGCCTGGACACCAAGCAGAACCAGTGGGACAATAATTATCAAGCCCCCACCTGGGGACCGACGGTGTTGGACGATACCACCGCGTCGAACTGGACCACGGCCCAGAACTGCCACCGCCTGGCCGGCAACGACCCGATGGACGGCGACGATTCCTCCAACGGCATGGGCTCGGGCTGGAACCTTGTGACGCCCTGGACCGACGGCGACGCCAACTACGGCACCACCGGGGACAAGGCCCAGGACAATACCGGAACCTGGTAATGAAGGTTGTCCGGATGCCTAAACTCTGAACTGCCACGGAAAAAGTAAACTTCCCTCACGCAACAGAAAAGGCCGGGTTTCGCCCGGCCTTTCTCTTTCACAGCGGCGGGTTGACGAATGAACCGGGAGGAAGAGAGAAAAACAATCGCGATGCTGCAAAGGTCGGGGCCTGCCAGTGCCGCGCCCGTGACGACCGGATTGAGTCGTGCGAAGGAGATGCTCTTCGACTACTGAGAGGGCTGAATCGCCGAAGGCTTTTCGGGCACCTCAAGGCGGGCGCGAATCTTGGCCTGCATATTCGGATGATAGATCTTCGACCAGGGGAGGGCCAGACTTTTTTCCAACAGAGTGACAGCGGCCTCGCGATTTTTGGTCTCAAGAAGGATGTCGGTTTTTCTCAGCAGGATAAACGGGTTTTCGGGGAACACCGCGGACGCATGGTCGAGCATCTCCACGGCGGCATCGGGACGGTTCTTCAGCAGCGCGAGCTCGGCCAGATGGAGATACTCCAGAGCGTAGAGCGGATCGATCGCTACAGCCTCCGCGAGGTGCTGCAGTGCCTTCTCCCCTTCCTTGAACTCCGATGCCATCAGAAAGAGATCATATTTCACGCTGGCGTTTTCCGGCGCCGCCGTTTCCATGGCGAGGTAGAGTTCGCGCCGCTTTTCTTTTTGAAAGAAATCAGCCAGGTGAAGCGCCTCGTGGCGCCGAAAATCGTTCTGCGCCAGGGGCTGATCGAGACGCTCCGGTTCGCCAACCAGCCTGGCCAAAAGATCGCCGAGAAATCGCACCTGCAGGGAAACCTTTTCCGTGACATTGCTCAGGGAGATCGTAACCCCCAGGGTTTCCTGGGCGCTGCCGCGCAGTTGGCGCAGGACCTGATAGACCAGGGGGTGCAGGGGGGTTTTGATCTCGCCGCGATAGAGGTCATGGAAGAAGCTCAGGTCCAGGTGGATCAGTGCCGGCTCCGAGGTGCCCGTAAACAGCTGAACAGGCGTCACCTCCCAGGGGATCCCGCGCACGACACCGCGAAACATCTGGCCCTCGAGTTCAAAAGTGGCAGCCTCCTCTTCGCTGACGGCGCCGTACTGCAGGATCAAGCGGCGAAACGTCTCGACAGACAGTTCCTCTTCCTCGGCGTAAACCGGAAGCAGCCAGACCACCTTGTGGAAGAAACCCGCCTGCGAGGCGGCGCTCAGCGACATGGAAGGGCGCAGCAGCAGATCCGGCGCCCGTGGGTCGGTCTTCGCGGTGATACTCGCCGCGCTTCCCTGCGCAGTTAGGCGCAGCGCGTCTTCGGCGACGCCGCCTGGGATGGGCTCGAGAAAGGGATCGTTGGACAACAAAACAAGGGTGGGTTTTGCGTCGCGGTGACGGCGCCAAACCGGCAGCGCCTCTGCGGGATGTTCAACAACCGTTGCCTGCAGAGGCTCCTGCAGAAATCGCGCGGTTTTGGGCGGGATATCTGCCGAGACCTTCTCGGTTGTTTCAGTGTTGCCGGCCTGCATTTGCGGTGGTGTTGATTCGCGGGATTCGCAGCCCCAGAAGCAGACGGAAACAATCAACAGCAGAATCAGAAACAAGCGACGCATAACCAGTCCTTCTCTTTTCGTAAGTTGCAACCCAAGGGGTGGATAAATCGATCGTTTCAATAGCTATTGTGCTTTTTCGATCGTAATATCGTCAAAAAATACCGGATCTTTTGCGGCAGCGCCTTCGCGGTACAGCACCAGGTGAATCATCGCCGTGCGGGGCGTGGTGGTAAATGCAAACTCGTATGGATGCCAGTCACCGTCTCCAATGATCTCTGCTCCATCATGCTGCCCGGTTCGATGCTGGACATCGAAAGATTCGGGGTACTGTTCGTTGATCCACAGGAATTCGTCATATTCCAGGATGCCGACGCCGGCCGAGGCCTCTTCGGGCAATTGAGCTCTCGCCCTGAAGGTCACCCGGTAGGTGGTGTTCGGCTCAACCGCCAGCGGGGAAAAGAAGCCGACCGAGTCGAGTCCGCGAATGGTCCGGAAGCCATAGGCGCGGTTGCTGCTGTCATCGACGGTGGTGACGCCGGAGGTTTTGACCAGATGCTCCTGGTAGGTGTTCCAGAAGGGCAGAGCGATTTCATCACTGGATTCAGGACGGTAGTCTCCCAACCGCGCGAACAGCGAAAGCTGCGGTGTTCCCTCGAAGGTTTCCCGGATCGGCGGCTGCGGCGGAGAGGGGACTTGACTCGTCTCGATTTTATTTGTTGCGGTTTTATTCTCGGCTGAGGGCGGATCCTGCTTTTTTTCGCAGGCGCTCAGTGTCACCCCAATCAGAAAAATTATAAAAATATAAGGATGCATTCGCTTCTCCCTGCTTGAGAAATTAAAAAAATATTATAAATTGAATGTTGAGTTGTTGGCTAGAAGAAATGTCTGTCACGAGCAAAAAGGGGACAGGTTTATTTCTGATCATGGCCTGAGCGGGAAAAATAAATCTTTTCCGGCTTCTGCTTTTGCGCATCGGTGTTTTATGGTAGCTTTGGATCGAATATTTCTCCCCCCGAAAGTCTAAGGCTCCATGTCTTCCTCTGCCATCGTTCATCTGACCGGCCTTGCGGCCATCTTCTTCGGCGCCCTGATCGGTGGGCGTCTTGCCTCGCGCTTCCATGTCCCGCGCGTGACCGGTTATCTGCTGACCGGACTGGTCATTGGTCCGTCCTTTGCTCACCTGATAGGCTGGCCCCCGCTTCTGACCTCCGAAGTACTGACTGAGCTGAGCATCCTCGGCGATCTCGCCCTCGCCCTGATTCTGCTGAATATCGGCAGCCTGTTCAGCATCGACCACCTGCGCAAGTGGAAGCAGCGCATCGCCTTTTTTTCTCTCAGCGAAATGGGGCTGACTTTTCTGCTGGTCGGCGTTGCGGCATTCGGTGTCAACGAACTGGTCCTCCAAAAGACGGTTGCCGACCTGAGCCTGCTTCAGACCTCTTTGCTCTTCTCTCTGTTTCTCGGCATCATCGGCGTCGCCACAGCTCCGGCGGCAACCCTGATGGTCATACGGGAATACGAGGCCGAAGGTCCGATCACAGGGATTGTCCTCACGCTTGTCGGGTTCAACAATCTGGTGTCCGTTCTCGGATTTACGGTCCTGGTCCATTTTCTGCTGACACCGGCGGAAAGCCACTGGTTGCTGCTTTGGCACATGGGAGGCCCGATCATCGTCGGCACCGTTTTCGGTCTGATCATTTCCTTCTGGGGCGAGCGCCTCGAACTGGCCAGCGAACAAAAGATTCTGCTGCTCGGCAGCGTTGCCGCGGTGACGACCGTCTGCCGGATGATGGAGGTCGATGCTCTGCTGGCCAGTCTCATCCTCGGCATCGTCGCCGCCAACAGCACGCCGAGCTGGCACCGCATGGCCGCCAGTCTGCGCCAGGTCGACTACCTGCTCTACGTGGCTTTCTTCGTGCTGGCCGGGGCCAATCTGCACATCGAAACATTGGGCCACATCGGCCTGCTCGGCGTCGCTTATGTCTTGGCCCGGGCACTCGGCAAGTGGCTCGGCGCCCGGATCGGTGCTGTTATGGGCGGCTTCGGCAAACGAGAGCGCTCCTATGTGGGTCTGACCCTGCTCGCCCAGGCGGGAGTCGCCATCGGCCTGGCAGCCAGTCTCGCGCGCCAGTGGCCCGAAGGCGGTCAGCTTCTTCAAACGGTGGTCCTCGGTTCGGTCGTTGTGTTCGAGTTGATCGGTCCCCTGGCCGTGCGTTTCGGCCTGGTCCGGGCCGGCGAGGTTCCAATTCTCTCCCTTCTCCAGAAAAGAGCCCCCAAAGGGGCCATGGAAGGGATGCACAGCGTCGTCCACCACTTCCGCTCATCCCTGGGGCTGCCAGCCTGGAAAAAGTTCCGCGAACCGGGCGATATCCATGTCCGTCATATCATGCGCCAGAATGTCGAAACGATTCCCAACAACACCCCTTTCAACGAGCTTTTGCGTATTATCGCCCACAGCCGTTACGACCGCTTCCCCGTCGTAGACGGCGAGGGCCGTTTTTTGGGACTGATCAACTACACAGAAATTCGCGAACTTCTGTTCGAGCCGACTCTGATGCCGCTCGTTGTCGCGGGCGAACTGGTCTCTTCGGAAAAGCACGCAGTGAACCCCGATCAGCCTCTTTGGGAGGTCATGGAGATGTTGAAGTCCAACAGGAACATCAGTTACTTCCCAGTGATCGATCCCGATGAACCAGACCGTCTACTCGGCGTCCTCAGCCAGAACGAGGTTCTTTCGGCCTATCGACGGTTCGACGACGACAGCAGCATAGAGAAGTAACGCTCCGTTTTCTCTTTTTGCTTTCTTTCTATTTACGAAATTAAAAAAATATTATAAATTAAATGTTGAGTTTTTGGGTAGAAGAAATATCTGTCAGAAGGACTGCCGGCATTGCGCCCTACGGTTTCAACTAAAATCGCCTCATTCTGCTCCTCCCCGAAGGTCACCCTCTACCTGTTGCTGGCGTTGGCGGCGGTGTCTGTTTTCGGTACCCTGCAGGGAGCCGCGGAGCAGGGGCGCTACGACCTTTACTATCAGAGCCTCGGGTACCGGCTGCTGCTGGCGGCACTGGCCGTCAATCTGGTGGCCTGCACTCTCAAAACCATTCGCCGCAATCTGCGGGATCGCAGCCGCTTCCTGACGGCCATGGATGAAGGGAGCGAGGTTGAGGCCGATACGGTGATTGAGCGCGGTCGTCAAACCCTTTTTCCCCACCTGGAAGCGCAGAATTACCGTTTGTCTGTGTCGGGAGATCGCTGCCTGGCCGAGCGCGGCCGCCTGGGGCGGTGGGGATCTACGGTGGTGCATTGCTCCTGCCTGCTGATCATGGTCGGCGCGCTGGCCTCGGAGCTGGGCTTTGTCGGCACCCGCTTTATCTACGTGGGACAGCAGGATAGTCGGATTCTGGATTGGAAGACCCAGTCTGAGCGGGAGTTGGGATTTACCGTCCGGCTCGATGACTTCAAGGCACGATACTACCCGATCGATCTTCAAATTACCGCTTATCCGCCCGAGTCGCGCGAACCTCTGCAGACCTGGACGACGCGGGAAGGCGAGACTTTCGATCTGCCTGGGTCAGGGTTGAGCGCCAGGGTGATTTCCTTCGATCCCTTTACCCGGGAGCTGCACCTGAAAATTCTGCGCGGTGACGAGGTGCGGGGAGATTACCGGGCCGGGGTGGGGGAACACACCTACCACGAGGGCTTTGATGCCGGGGTGGTCCTTTATCCCACGGCCTTCAAGGATCCCATCCTCAAGCAGACCTACAGCCACGTGACCATCGTGGAGGACGGCCGTGCCGTGCAACAGGGTGAGATCTCCATCAATCATCCCCTGGTGCACCGCGGAGTGTCGATTTATCAGACGGCATTCGAGCGGGATAAGTACGGGTTCTGGTATGTGGGGTTCCAGTTCTCCCGGGATCCCGGCAAGCCGCTGGTCTGGGCCGGCTGCGTGGCCCTGGCCCTGGGACTGCTCCTGGCCTTTGCCATGCCTTATCGGGTGTTGGCGATTGTCAGTACGCCGGAAAGCTGCCGCCTGCGCCCAATAAGAGGTTTTGGAGGAGATTCGGGGCGGCTGGCCTTTGAGCGACTGACGGCTGAACTGAAGGGGCAGGAGTCCTGAGATCCGAGGTGTTCTGAAAATTTGATGGAGGAGATGCCATGGCCCGTCATTTCAGACCGCGCGCGCCGCGGCCCACGCCGGCCAAAAGTCAGGAAGAGATCGACGAGATGGTGCGGCGCATGAAAGCCGAAAGCGATTCAGGCAGCAATTATCGTGAACGCTCGCTCAAACTGCATGGCTGGATCTGTGCCAAGTGCGGCCGGGAATTCGAGCGCGACACTCTGCATCTCCTGACGGTGCACCACAAGGACGGCAACCACCACAACAACCCCGCCGACGGCAGTAACTGGGAGAACCTCTGCGTCTATTGTCATGACGACGAGCACAGTCGCTCTCTGCTGGGAGATTATCTGAATGGGGACAAGCGCCGCTGAGGTAAAGGGCGTTTTATCTTTTCCGACGGTGAAGAATGCGAATCACCGTCTTGGTGAACTCCCCGAATTCAAGGGGTTTTGCCAGATAGCCATCCATCCCGGCTTCAAGAAAGCGCTCGCGGTCTCCCTGCATGGCATGCGCCGTGAGGGCGATGATGGGAATGGCTGCGTAAGGCCGCTCTGACGCGCGGATGCGGCGTGTGGTTTCAAGGCCGTCGAGGTGGGGCATGGCGCCATCCATCAGGATCATGTCGAACCGAATCTGCTCCAGGGCGGTCAGCGCTTCGCTGCCGTCGCTGGCAGAGACGACCTTGTGCCCGGCTTTGCTTAACAGGCGGCGGGTCGCCAGCTGGTTGACCTTGTCGTCTTCAACCAGCAGGATCTGCAATGACGGTAAATCCTCTTCATGATGATCCCCGTCTTTGGTGAAGGGGGAACCCTGCTTGAAGGGAAGCACCACACGAGCCTCACTTCCTCCGGAATCCACGACCTTCAGATTGATGCTCCCTCCCATCAAAGCGATCAGACGTTGAGCGATAGGGAGGCCCAGTCCTGTTTCCCTGAACGTGTTGCTGGTCGGGACGCAGGGAGAAGGCGAAAAAACAATGCGGTCCCTGCTGGCTTCAGGATCGTATGCCGATATCTGGAAATCGACCTGCATGGTGCCGTCCTGGGTGGATGGGAGGTGCGACATGACGACCCGGATATCTCCGTGGTCGGTATGGCGCAGAGCGTGCCCAAGCAGATTGAAAAGAATCTGACGCAGGCGGGCTGCATCTCCCAGGCATTGATGGGAGGCTGCAGGGGCGTCAATTAAAAAATTGATTTCTTTGTCCTCGGCCACGGGAATGAATAACGCGGCAACGGCATGCAGAATTTCCGCCGGATCGAAAGAGACTTCCGTGAGAGTTATTTCGCCGATTTCGATCCGAGCCAGATCCAGGATGTCGTTGACGATTTCCAGAAGGCAGCGACCCGAGTCGAGAGCGATGTGCACGGCTTCATGCTGATCGGGAGTGAGTTCCCCCTGCTCCAGCAACTGCAGCATCCCCAGCAGACTGTTGAGAGGTGTGCGGATCTCGTGACTCATGCCGGCCAGGAATGCGCCGCGATCAACCGGTTCTGAGGTTAGAGAAACAATGGCCCCCCGCGTTTGTTCTCCCACGGCGACAGGAGAAATGCGTCCTGTCAGTCGGATCGGCTCGCTTTCCCCCGGCGAAAAAAATTCAAAGCACAACTGATCCTGTGGATGTTGGCTGCGCAGAGCATGAGAAACCGGATGCTCCTGGTTTCTTCCTTCGGAAGAATGTGTCCCGGGATAAACCGGATGCAAAAGATTTTCAGCAGCGCGTCCCAGCAACTGCTTACCTTCGCATTGCAGCAGTTCGACCGCCTGCGGGTTGACAGCGGTGAGTTTTGCCCCGGCATCGAAAGCCAGAGCAGGGCAGGGCAGGGCCTCGAGCATGGACTGCAGCCAGGAGGTCTCCGGGTCTCCTTGAAAAGGGAGTTTTTCATCAGTTGTTTTGCTCAAGTATGGATCTCCATTCATAGCTCTGATGATGCGTAGACAATTTGCCAGGCAGGGGCGATCGCTCCTGTTGAGTTTCTTGGTCACGTGTGCAGGATCGTCAGCTTACCTCTTGTTCTCATGAAAAACAAGATAGCTTGAAAATATTACTTTTTTGTGCATCCCTCAATATTTTTTTTATGTGGTGCGCTTCACTTTACAGGACACCAGAGAAATTGTATGATTCTAATCTCGGGGTTTGTCCTGAGTTCACGTCTTTGTTCATTGATAAATCTTCAGAGGATTAACTATGCCGCTAATTGAGTGGGATGAAAGTTTCAGTGTCAATATCGACCGTATCGACCGCGAGCACCGCAAATTGATTGGACTGATCAACCAGCTCCATGAGGCGATGCTTGAGCAGAAGGCGCAGGAGACCATGACCGCCATTGTGACGGAAATGGTCGATTACGCCCAGACGCATTTTGCGACGGAAGAACTCTACATGGAGGAATTCCGCTACCCCGATCTGGATCTGCATCGGGTCGAGCATCAGAAGTTTATCGAAAAAACAGATGAATTGCGCAGGCGCGTCAGCCAGGGGGAGTTCGTATTGTCCTTGGAGGTGATGCGCTTTCTGCGCGATTGGCTCAAAGGCCATATCCTCGGGACCGATAAAAAGTATGCGCCTTTCCTGAATGAGAAAGGGATTACCTGATGGCGTCGCAAAAACTCACCTGACGGCCGTGACGTAATAGATGGCGCAGTGCGGCTGCTTCAGATGAGCTGCAGGGGCGGTTCGCGAAGGGCGGCAATCTGTTCCCGCAGCTCCAGAATGTGGCCGTCCCAGAAGCGCGGCGTGTTGAACCAGGGGAAGGCGGTGGGGAAGGCGGGATCTTTCCAGCGATGGGCCAGCCATGCGCTGTGATGGATGATGCGCAGGGAGCGCAGCGCCTCGATCAGGCGCAGTTCGGCCGGATGGAAGGAGTGAAATTCGTTGTAGCCTTCGACGATCTCGCTCAACTGGGCCAGTTGGCGGGGGCGCTCGCCTGAGAGCATCATCCAGATATCCTGCACGGCGGGCGCCATGCGCGCGTCGTCGAGATCGACCAGGTGCGGCGCATCGTCGCGCCACAGCACGTTGCCGGCGTGACAGTCGCCGTGAGTGCGGATGAAACGGGGGGCGACCTCCCCCATGAGCTGGTCGACCCCCTGCAGCAGATCGCGGGTCAGGGCGCGATAATTATCGCGATATTCCCCGGGAATGAAATGCTCGCCGATCCAGTCAGCGGCGGCATGGCCGAAGTCCGCGGAGGTGAGTTGCGGGCGGTGGTCAAAAGGGCGCAGGGCGCCGATGCGGTGCATGCGGCCCAGCAGGCGCCCCATAATCAGCAGGTTGTCAAGGTTGTCGAACTCCGGCGCATGCCCGCCCTTGCGTGGGTAGAGAGAGAAGCGAAAGCCGTCGAAGTGCGACAGGGTGTTGTTCACTTCGTCCGCCAGAGGCGCCACCACCGGCAGTTCATGCTCGGCCAGTTCTCTGGAAAAATCGTGCTCTTCGATGATCTGCGCATCGCTCCAGCGGCCGGGGCGATAGAATTTGGCGATCAGCGGCTGCCCCTCCTCGATCCCCACCTGGTAGACCCGGTTCTCATAGCTGTTGAGGGCCAGCGTGCGGCAATCGCAGCGGTAGCCGCGGCTTTCAACGGCATCCATGACGAAAGCGGGTGTCAGGCGGTGAAACGGGTGTTCCGAGGCAGACATGGGAGTATCCTTCTTTTGATGGAAGAAAAAAACGGGCGACCGCAGGGCCGCCCGTTTTTCATGGGTACGAGGGGAAATCAGAGAAATCCTCTGTTTTATTTGCCCCACTTCTCCTTGATGCGGCTGACGGCGGTTTCGATATTTTTGCGGTCGCCGAAGGCGGAGAGGCGGAAATAGCCTTCGCCGCTGGGGCCGAAGCCGCTGCCGGGGGTGCCGACCACGTGGCATTCCTGCAGCAGCTTGTCGAAGAAGTCCCAGCTGCTCATCCCCTCAGGGGTCTTGAGCCAGATGTAGGGGCTGTTGACGCCGCCGTAGCAGGTGATGCCGGCTGCGCTCAGACCCTCGCGGATGATGCGGGCGTTCTCCATGTAGTAGTCGATAATCTCCCGGGTCTGCTTCCAGCCCTCGTCGGAGTAGACCGCCTGGGCGGCACGCTGCACCGGGTAGGAGACACCGTTGAACTTGGTGCTCTGGCGGCGGTTCCACAACTTGTTGAGCGCCACTTTTTCGCCCTTGGCGGTGGTCGCGGTGACCGCTTCGGGCACCACGGTCAGGGCGCAGCGCACGCCTGTGAAGCCGGCGGTCTTGGAGAAGCTGCGGAACTCAATGGCGCATTCCTTGGCGCCCTCGATCTCGTAGATGGAGTGGGGGATGTCGTCTTCGGTAATGAAGGCCTCATAGGCCGCATCATAGAAGATGACCGCGTCGTTGGCGCGGGCATAGTCGACCCACTTCTTGAGTTCGTCGCGGCTGGCGACGGTGCCGGTCGGGTTGTTGGGGTAGCACAGGTAGATGATGTCGACCTTCTCCGAGGGCAGATCGGGGGTGAAGTTGTTCTCCTCGGTGCAGGGCAGGTAGACGATCCCTTCATAATAGCCCTTGTCATCGGCTTCACCGGTGCGGCCGACCATGACGTTGGTGTCATTGTAGACAGGGTAGACCGGATCGCAGATGGCGACTTTGTTGGAGAGGTCGAAGATGTCGAGGATATTGGCGCAGTCGCATTTGGAGCCGTCGGAGATGAACACTTCCGATTTCTGAAGGTCGACGCCAAGCGGCTTGTAGGACTTGTCGATGATGGTATCGATCAGCCACTCGTAGCCCTGCTCGGGGCCGTAGCCATGAAAGGTGTCGCTGCGGCCGAGATCGTCGACGCCGTCATGCAGTGCTTTGAGCACAGCCGGGGCCAGTGGGCGGGTGACGTCGCCGATGCCGAGGCGGATGACCTGCGCGTCGGGGTTGGCGTTGGTGAATTCCTTGACGCGGCGGCCGATCTCGGGGAAGAGATAGCCGGCCTTGAGCTTGAGATAATTATCGTTGATACGAGCCATAAAGTTGTTCCTCCTTAGAGTGAAAACGCAGGGGTGCCCATGACTCTTTCAAGAGCCAAAGCACACAAGTGCCCGGTGATGACCTGAAAAACTTAATGAGGTCAGGCCTCTCTCCGCGCCCTTCGCTTCTCTCAGCGTCTCTGCGTTGAAAGGTTCGAGTTATTTCAACCCCAGCACATCCTGCATGTCGTACAGGCCGGGGCTTTTGTCGTCGAGCCACTCGGCGGCACGGGCCGATCCCCGCGCGAACATGTCGCGGCTCATGGCGCGGTGGGTGATTTCGATGCGCTCGCCCATGCCGATGAAATAGACGGTGTGTTCGCCGACGATGTCGCCGCCGCG